>Ga0193743_1000851_pt1 | contig 23770 bp, 16 predicted proteins | sample L2c2metaG_FD_143038 | JGI IMG/M metagenome (GOLD analysis project Ga0193743, IMG submission 143038) | Soil microbial communities from a riparian zone of the East river system, Colorado, United States - L2c2 | ecosystem: Environmental > Terrestrial > Soil > Riparian zone | place: USA: East River... | reverse complement strand
AAGTGACCTCAATCTGAAATCTCCGTCACAGCGCTCTCAATACCCTTACTTTCAACAAACCCCGGCATCTACTCGCCGTGTTTTGGACAGCAATGATTCCTGATCGTCTTTAATCTGCATGGAATTGCAGAAATCGGGAAGGGAACGCAGGAAAGGACTGTTCACGGCCTCAATCACCTGCAGAATGCGCTCCGGATTCTCGCCTTTAGGATTGTCGTTTTCGAGATTGATTACGATGTTCTTGGTGGCTCCGTAAGCGGCTATCGCTTTCAGTGATTCCACGGCGCACGCTATGTCATCCGGCGGAGCGCCTGGCGCCACGGCAGCATGCACGCGGATGCTCGGAGAGCCTAGAATGAGCGCCGCCTCCACCCACTTCTGCCAGCTCTCTTGCGTGGCGGCTTTTTGTTCGCTGGTTCCGCAGGGCTGCACGCGCACATCGCAGGGAATGTTGACCACGCGAACTCCGGCGTCTTGCAGTTGCTGGTGAAGCTTGCGAACGTATGCTGGTTCCGCGGATTCAAAGTGGGCGCTCCAGGGCTCTATGCCGTAGACATGGAACTTTTCAACGACGGTGGCGGCGAATTGCGCCAGCGGCATCTTCGGCGTTCCCGAGCCATTAGACTGAGGCCGGTTGGGAGAAAGGATGACTGAGCGAAACGGGTACGTGGAGACGGAAAGACGGTGCGCGGGATCGGTCGGGAAGTTCGCCGTTGGCTCGGCTCCAGCCCGGGCCGCCCGAAGCGTCTGGAAAGGCGCGGCCAGGACGAGCGAGGCGGTGGCCAGAAAATTGCGGCGATGAATAGGAGTGTTCACCTCCGCAGTGTACTCGGTTGCTTTCAACAATTAGCGGGAACAGCGAGTTAGTAAGTGGTGTCTGCACAAGTGAAATGAAGAAACCATACGTGATGACGCTCTCGTTGCTGCTGCAGGTGTTTGGGTTGAGCGTGTTGACGCTGATCCCGTTGCTCTATACGCAGGTTTTGCCCAGCGCGCAATTGCGAAGCGTCCTGGCTGCGCCTGTTCCCCCTCGCGCCGCCCCGCCGCAGGTGCGGGGCTCAGTCTACTAAATCACCGGCGAAAGCGGCTACGCGGATCTTCTTGAAGGAATCGATATTTGCGCCGCGCGTGACACCGCGGCAAATAAATCCAGTGCAGGATATTGCGGTCGCGCCCGATATCGGACCTGCGGATGGAGTTCCCGGCGGAACCGGCACGGGCGGAGTTCCAGGAGGTTGGAGTGAAGCCGCGCCCGCTCCTGCTCCGCCGTCACCGCCAGCGGTACGGAAGGCCGCGCCCGGCCCAGTGCGCGTGGGCGGCGTCGTCATTGAATCAAACCTGATCCACCGCGTGCAGCCGCTCTATCCGCCGCTGGCAAGATCCTCCCGCGTGCAAGGAACGGTAGAGTTCACGGCAGTCATCAGCAAGCAGGGAACGATCGAAAATCTGCGGATCTTCCTGGCTGCGTCGCGGTTGCCCAGACCAGGCAAGAACTGGAAAAGCGGATAGCCGAAGCAATTGCTTTTCACATAGAGGGCCTGATGGAATGCGGCGACCCGGTTCCAGAACCGACTTCTGAAGTCGATTATTTCGAACCTGCCGCAGTGGCCTAGGCGCAGCTATCGCAATGAGCACCGTTCTCACTGATCCCGCTTATCACTTAGAACGAATTGACGGGCGTGAGGTCCGCAAGCCGTTGCCGAAAAAACTGCACGCCTTTATCCAGTCGTATCTCATCCGCGTCCTTTCGGCAACGGCGCCACCGAATCTTCGGGTCTTGTCGGACTTCAATGCTCTGTGCGGCGATGATCGCATCATCCCCGATGTCACGGTTCTTCCGCGAAGCGCCCGCTTAAAGCAGGAACTCCCATGTGTCGGGTCATTTGGCCCGAAGGCCGTCAAGCTTGGATGTATACAGCGGACGCTTTGCGCGAGTCGTACGAAACCCTAAGCGCCGCCAATACCATCAAGGTCAGCCTAGCCGAAATGTGGGCTGACCTTGACGAGGCGTAGTCAATAACTAAGCGAACGCCGCCGCTTCGCTTTCTTCCATCGCGGCGCTGAAATAAGCGCAATCGGGGTGATGAAAAACCAGCGCCGATACACTGGCTTCCGGCTCCATCATGAAGCCTTCCGTCAACTGCACGCCCATCTCCTCTGGCCGCAAAAGCTGAAAGAGCTTGGACTGGTCTTCCAGATTCGGACACGCCGGGTAACCGAAGCTATAGCGCTTGCCGCGGTACCGCGACGTAAAGCGCTCCTGCATGGTCATGGTCGGCGAATCGGGAAATCCCCATTCTTCGCGGATGCGGCGATGCAGCCACTCCGCGCACGCCTCCGCGGTTTCAATACCTAGTGCCTGCAGTCCATGTGCTTTGAAGTACTGCGCATTTGCCTTCGCTTCTTCCGAACGCGCCACAACGCCCTCGCCGGCGCTGACCACGAACAACGCCACATGATCGCGGTGTCCTTCTTGCGCATCAAGGATGTAATCGCTTAAGCACAAACCATCCGATTTCGCCTGCCGCCCAAAATGGAAGCTTTCGATGGGCGAGGCGCCGCCGGGAGTAAACAGATGCAGCGTGTTGCCATCGCGCTCGGCCTCAAAAAACTGCCAGACTGCGCGCGCCTTCATAAACGACGCCGCTTCTTTCTTCACGTCTTCCAGGTTGTGAAATAGCTCAAGCGCCTTGGGGTCGCGTTCGGCCAGCAGCTTCTCAAAGTTTCCCTTAAAACCGAGGTGGCGGCCGTAGAGCATGAACGGATTGATGTAGCTCCAAACCTCGGCCAGATTCGGAATGAGGCGCACTTTGCGGTCCAGGTACGGTGCAAGTGGAAGCGGAATATCGGTCCGCACCTTCGGACTGCGATTTTCGCCCGACGGCACCGGCACTTGCTCCAACTCTGCCGCTGCGGCCGGTGGCACATCATGGAAAATGTGCTGCGCCAGAACCTGTTCGCGTATCGCTGGATCCATGATCTCGTTCATCAGGCGCAGACCGGTCATGGCGTCCTTGGCGTAGAACGTGGGTGAAGTATAGCTCGGGGCGATCTTGGTTTTTGTGAACTTTTCGGAAAGCGCGGCGCCGCCTACCAGCAGCGGAACGCCGATGCCCGCATCTTTCAAATCGCCGGCCGTTGTCACCATCTGCTGGGCGCTCTTCACCAGCAGCCCGGAGAGCCCGATCGCGTCCGGCTTGTGGTGCTGGAACGCTTTGATGAGTTCATCGGCAGGCACCTTGATGCCGAGGTTCACCACCGTATAACCGTTGTTGCTGAGAATGATCTCGACGAGATTTTTCCCGATATCATGCACGTCGCCCTTCACCGTGGCAAGCACAATTTTGCCGCGTGCCGCCGATTCGGACTTCTCCATGTACTGCTCAAGATGATTGACGGCTGCCTTCATCGCTTCCGCGGACTGTAGTACTTCGGCGACGATCAATTCATTGTTGTTGAAGAGGCGTCCGACTTCGGCCATGCCCGTCATCAGCGGACCGTTGATGATATCGAGCGGCGCCGCACCTTCGCCCCGCTTCAATTCCAGATCCGGAATGAGGCCGTCTTTCGTGCCTTCCACGATGTAATTGGCCAGGCGTTCGTCCAGCGGAAGATCGGCGGTTTTCTTCTTTTGCCTGCCCGTGGCCCCGCGGAAATGCTCGGAGACGGCGGTAATGTGGAACTGATTCACCGCGGCCTTCTGCTCGCGGGATTGCTGCCGCCAATCTTCGGGTAGTCCTTCGAGCACGGCGGCGTTAGGATGGCCGGCCGGAACATCCACGGGAGGCGTATTGAAAAGAAGCGCTTCGGCCAGGCGGCGTTCTTCTTCGGGAATACTCGCAAAACGCTCCAGCTTTTCGGCGTTTACAATGGCCAGGTCAAGGCCGGCCTTCGTGCAGTAATACAGAAAAACCGAATTCACTACTTCACGCGCCGCGGCAGGCAGGCCGAAAGAAATATTGGAGATGCCCAGCACGGTCTTGACGTGCGGAATTTGCTGCTTGATCAGGCGAATGGCCTCAATCGTCTCCACCGCTCCGCCAATATAATTTTCATCGCCGGTGGCGCAGGGGAACACCAGCGGATCAATGATGATGTCCTCCGGCTCAATGCCATACTTCCCCGTGAGTAAATCGACCGACCGCCGCGCCACGGCCAGTTTTCGCTCACGCGTGAAAGCCTGCGCCTGCAGCGGATCTTCATCTATGCAGCCAACCACGAGAGACGCACCGTACTTACGAGCCATCGGGCAGATGCGTTCAAACTTCTCTTCGCCATCTTCCAGGTTCACCGAATTGATAATGCTCTTGCCCTGGCAGTAGGTCAGCGAAAGCTCGATCGAGCGCGGATCGGTCGTATCGATCATGATCGGCGCTTTGATCTTGCGAATCAGCTTTTCATAGAACGGCGGAATGTCGGCGAACTCGTCCCGCTCGCTGGTTTGCAGGCACACGTCGATAATGTGCGCGCCGTTGCGGATCTGCCAGCGGGCTATCTCGGTGGCTTCTTCCCACTTCTCATCGGCGATCATCTTCTTGAACAGCCGCGAGCCGATAACATTGGTGCGCTCGCCCACGATCAGCGGACGGTTGCTATCCTCCGCTTCCACTACCTCAATACCGGAAAAATAGCTCCGGTGACTCGGCTCTTTGATGCCGCGCGGTTTCTTATCAAGCACCATCTGCGCCATGGCGCGAATATGATCGGGCCGCGTGCCGCAGCAACCGCCAACTATGTTCAGCCAGCCATGGTCCACGAACCGCTCCACTTGCGTGGCCAGAGTCGTCGGAGTCTCCAGGTATTGGCCTTCTTCATCCGGCAGTCCGGCATTGGGGTAACAGGAAATGCGTGTGTTGGAGAGTTCGTGCAGCGACCGGATGTGATCGGTCATGAACTCCGGGCCGGTGGCGCAGTTCAGACCGATGGACAATAGCGGCGCGTGCGAAAGCGACGCGTAGAGCGCATCCGCTGTCTGCCCGGCCAACATAGTCCCGGTGGCTTCAATCGTGCCGGAGACCATGGTTGGAATAGTGTAGCCGAGTTCACGCCCAAGGCGGTCAATGGCCACGAGTCCGGCTTTGATGTTACGCGTATCCTGACACGTTTCAAGCAGCAGGATATCCGCCCCGCCCTCGATTAGCCCTTTGGCCTGCTCGTAATAGTTCGCGATCAGGTCCGGGAACGTGACGCCGCCGGTCACCGTGATCGCCTTGGTCGTCGGACCCATGGACCCGGCCACGAAACGTAAACGGCCGGGCGTGGAAAACTCCGCGGCGGCTTGCCGCGCAAGCTGGGCGGCGCCCACATTTAGCTCATAAGCCTTGGCTTGTAAGTTATATTCGGCCAGCACAATCTGCGTGCTGCCGAAACTGTTGGTCTCCACGATATCGGAGCCGGCTTCATAATACGCACGGTGGACATCGAGGATGACATCCGGACGGGTCAGAATCAGATTTTCATTACACCCTTCGAGCTCGGGACCGCCAAAATCCTCGGCTGTCAGTTGACGGTCTTGCAGCATGGTTCCCATGGCGCCGTCGAGTACAAGGACACGTGTAGCAAGAGCGTCTTCGAGAGCTTGGCGCCGGATGCGCTGCTCCTCATTGGTTGGAAATGACATAGGAGGTAAGCGAAGGCTACCTCCTATTGTAACGGCAGTCTATTACTTACTCAATTAGTGCGGACCATTAGGCCCCGATCCGCGCTCACCCGCCATCGTCTACGCGGAAAAGTGCGGGCCGGCCGGTCCTGATTGTGCTCGTACATTTACACTGCCAACCGCCAGTACGAGCACGAAGCGGATGCGCTACTCCTTGCTGGGCTGGAATACCGGGTTGAAATACTGGGTTTGAAATACCGATCGCAAAAAAACAAAGGAGGCAGGCGTGCGGCTACCTCCTCTTTCTTGTGCCGGCAGTCTATTCCTTACTTGCCGTGCGGACCCTCGGTTCCCGACCCGTCCTCCTCGTTTCCGGCCTCGAGGTCTCCGGCGGCAGCTCTCGCCACTTTCAAATGCGGGCCATCCGCTTCGGCCATGCGCGTGTGCGGGCCTTCCGTGCCCGAAAATTGTGGGTTTTCTTCTTCTGGTTCCATATCAGTCACCTCTTTTTCGAATGGCTAACGCGAGGCGCGATGAAAAAACACCACATCGCTCTCGGCGCGCCCTTTCACATAAGCAAGCATACTGCCATTCCGGTTCCAGGCAAAATCATAGATGTGGTCGCTCGTAAAGTGTGTGAGCGGCCTTGCGCTGCCGTTGAACGGTCTGCGCCAGATATTCGAAGCCCCACCGCGATCATCGACAAAATCGATCGCCTGGCCATCCGGACTCCAGCGCAGGGGAGCATCTTTCGCGATCGGCAACTCCGGCATTTCGTACTGAATCGTCCCATCGCTCATGGAGAGAACCGCCACGCGCCACGGCCCGTCGTAATACTCGCGGATTTGACATAGAACGCTTCTGCCGTCCGGAGAAACTACCGGTCGCCGCGCCTGCACCTGAAAAAGTGGCGTTGCCATTCCACCGCTAGTGGGGACTTTCCAGATCGAATGGATGTTGGAGGGCCAGGAGGTATAAATGATCCATTTCCCATCCGGCGTAACATTCGGATTCTCATCGTAACTCGAGCCGTTGGTCAGTTGCACGCGCTCTCCCGTCTTGACGTCCATCCCCCAAAGATTGAAATCGTCCCCGCCCGCGCAATTTGAAGAATAGACCACGCGCGACCTGTCCGGCACCGGAGCCGGACCGGTTTCCACGCACTTCTTCGTCTCGGCCAGTTGCCGCGTCTTTCCCGTTGAATCCAATTCCCACAGGTTGACGCCGCTCCCACCCCGGCTGGAGGGAAAGATCAAGCCGCCGGTATTCGACCAGACAATGGACTCAATGCGGTCGTCCTCTGTAAGCCGTTGCGTTGGCGAATCCAGATGGTTGGCGGGAGCAATCCAAATGGATGACGTTTGCTTCTGCCGCACCGCCGCAATGGTTTCCCCGTCGCTCGTCGCTCCCAGGCTGCCGAGCGTGAGCGCGGGCGACGCCATATGACGGAAGCGCCCGGTGGGAACGGACAATTCGTATAGCTGGAAATGCCTGCTGCCTTGCGGTAGAGCGGAAAAAGCCAGCAGCGAACCGGAGTTCAGCCACGCTTGACTGGCGATGAATCTTACGCCTGCATCGAGAAATTGTTCTTTGGCCTTGCCGTCCGGCGAGAAGAACGAAAGCGTGGTCTGGCCCGTCTGGTTAAGGATTGACTTGTGCACCACGGCCGAGATGCGGCCGCCGGCGGGGGCCCATGCCAGCGTTCCGATTTGAGTGTTTGCCTTGCTCGCAATAACGCGCTGGTCGCCGGTGTCGTTTGCCGACGCAACCACGATCGTTTCCACGCTGGTCCGCTTCTCTTCGATGCGGCGCATAAAAGCGAATTGACGGCCGTCCGGCGAGAACGTGACCGCGCCATCAATATTTTCGAGCGTCATTTTCGGTATCTCGGAATTAACTCCGGTGCTGAACAAACGTCCCCATTCGCGGCGGTCTTTAAGCACGTAATAGAGAGACTGGCTGTCCGGCGAGAAGGTAAGACTGAAAGAGCGGTCTTCGAACGGCGGAATCCTGGTTTCTACTTTTGTGGATAAGTTCCGGATCCGCAGCAACTCGTTATCGTCGCCGCGGGAAGTGTAAGCGAGATATTTGCCGTCCGGAGAGATAGCGGCCAGGTTCACACGCCCGTCAAAGGTGATTTGCTCGGGCGGGCCAGGCTCAAACCACGTTGGGCCAAACACCAGTTCTTTGCCGTGAAACGGCCACCACCAGATGCTCAATGCCGCCAGCAGAAGGGCGCCCACAGCCGCCAAAGGCGCCAGCCAGGAGCCCCTGTGCTCGGGCAAGGAGGCAAAGCGCCTGTATGCGCTGACACGCTGCGGCGCTGGCGCAATGGATTGCAACTCGGCCAGCATCTCGCGGGCGGACTGGTAGCGTTGTTGGCGGTCTTTCTTCAGCGCCCGGTCCAAGACCTTTGACACACCGCGCGGAAATGACAAGCTCTGGGGAAGCTGCGGCACCGGATGGTCGATAATTCCGACAATGACGTGGCTCTCCGTTTCGCCGTCGAAGGGAAGCTTGTTGCAAAGCGCTTCGTACAGGACGATGCCCAAACTCCAGATGTCCGACCGGTGATCGGTCAGGTCGCCCCGCGCTTGCTCGGGCGACATATATTCAACCGTGCCCGCGATAGCTCCCGGAATGCTCATCCGGTCCACCGAGCCGGTTCCGGGGATGGCTCCAGGATGGCTTGGCGTCAACTTGGCTAAACCGAAATCAATGACCTTGACGAAGCCATCGGACCGGATCATGATGTTGCCGGGTTTGAGGTCCCTATGCACTACCCCAGCCTCGTGCGCGGCCACCAGCGCGGAAGCCACCTGTGTCACCACGTCCAGCGCTAGCTGTGTGGTCAGCAAACCTTTTTCCAGCGCGGCCCGGAGCGTCATGCCCTCCACGTATTCGCTAGCGATGAAATGTTCCCCATCCAGCTCGGCGATGTCGTAGATGGTCAGGATATTGGGATGGTTGAGTCCCGACGCGGTGCGTGCTTCGTCCTGCAGCCGCTTCAGCATGGAAGGGTCCGAAGTGAATTGCGCGGACAAGAATTTCAAAGCGGCGTGCCGGCCTAAACGCGTGTCGAGCGCCAGATAGACTTGGCCCATGCCACCCAGGCCAATCCGCCGGATGATCCGGTATACGCCTAAGCTCTTACCCTCGCGCACATCGGTGGCAACAATTGTTTCGGCTAGCGAAGCTGCCGAAGGCCGTGACTCACCACGCCTTTTGAGGCGGTGAATCGTGTTGGTAATTCCACTGCGCAGACTGGGCATCCCGTTTCAGAACTGGCAATTGCACCAGTTCTGCTCATTGTCGCCCAGTCCCCAAGTACCTTCGAGTAGGGTAGTACTACGCCTTCATGTGCAGGCTGTTGTGGATGGCGTATAGCGCCAGCTCCAGGCGGTCGGAAACGCCGAGTTTATCAAAGACGTTGTGCAGATGGTTTTTCACCGTCTGCTCCGTGATGAACATCTTCTCGGCGATCTCTTTGTTCTTATAGCCTTGCGCGATGAGAACAATAATTTCGCGCTCCCGCTGGCTCAATTGAGCTCGCTCCCGGGTGGACTTTCCATTTCCGGAATGGATCGCGGGGAAATCCGAGGGAGACGAGAATTGCTGTATCACGGCGGCCGTGGTGTACGAGTCCAGCCAGATCTCTCCGGCATGCACTTTCTGAATGCTTTTCTCGATCAGGCTAATCGATGCGCTCTTTGAAATGATGCCCCTGCAGCCTATTTTCATCGCTTCCACAAACTCTTCCTTGTTTTCCGAAGAGGAAAACAGGATGACTTTTGAGCGTGAGGCGCGGGCTTGGATGCTGCGCAAGACAGTCAGGCCATCCACGCGGGGTAGCTTCAACTCCATCAACACCACGTCCGGATCTAAATCGACAGCTTTCTCAATGGCCTCCATACCATCGCAGGCTTCGCCCACTACCTGTAGACCGGGTTGGTGGCCGAGCGCGCTGCGTAGTCCCTCAAGGACGATTGGGTGACCGTCGGCCACTAAAACGCGGATTGAAGCTAATGACATCCAAAAAAACTCCCCTGGATTTGCTCCTTAGGACTTCGGTACCGTGCTCTCCAGAACCTGAATACTGAATCGCATCTCATAACCTCACACAAGATTACTATAATTCCCGACAGCCGAATTTCGAGCAACTATAGGACCGCAGACCTGGTAGGTTTGTCCCTAAAGTACTATTCGGATGGGCGGAGAGATCCCAATAGGGCTTTGTTTGGTTGTTTACTCAACACTTTCAAGCCGGCGTACCTCCTTCTGCCCGAGTTAAAAACCCGCGTGCTCTTAAAATAGTCCTCATGGCCAAGTTATCGATCAAAGATTTGGATCTCGCGGGCAAAACCGTGTTCACCCGGGTAGATTTCAACGTTCCCCTGTCGGCCGACGGGCAGGAGATTACCAGCGACAAGCGCATTCGTGCCTCCCTGCCAACGATTCAGTATGCGCTCGAACATGGCGCCGCCGTAATCTTAGCCAGCCATTTGGGCCGGCCCAAAGGCAAACCCCGTAAGGAGATGAGCCTTAAGCCGGTGGCGGCGCGTCTCAAGGAATTGCTGGGAAGACTCGTGGTGATGGCGCCCGATAGTGTGGGTCCGGAGACGGCGGCGCTCAAGCCCAAGCCCGGCGAGGTCCTGCTGCTCGAGAACCTGCGCTTCCATCCCGAGGAGGAGGCCAATGACCCGGAATTCTCCAAACAATTAGCAAGCTTGGCCGACATTTATGTAAATGATGCCTTCGGTACCGCCCACCGCGCGCACGCCTCCACCGTGGGCATCGCGTCTTACCTTCCGCTGGCGGCCGCCGGCCTCTTGATGGACAAAGAGATCGAATGGCTGACCAAAGTGACCAGAGATCCGGAGCGTCCGTGCGTGGCTTTATTGGGAGGCGCCAAAGTTTCCGACAAAATCGAAGTGATCCAGAACCTCATGAAAGTAGTGGACAAACTGCTCATCGGCGGAGCCATGGCCTACACGTTCATGCGCGCTAAGAACGAGCCGACCGGACGGTCTCTCGTCGAGGCGGATAAGATCGCATTGGCCGGCGAATTGTTGCGTGCGTCCCCGGACAAACTCATGCTGCCCGTGGACCATATCGTGGTGAATGAGATTAAGCCGGGGGCGGCAAACCAGGCTGCTGCCACCATCGGACCAGATCAGATCGCCGTCGATATCGGACCCCTGACCATAGAGGAATACTCTAAGGTGATCGCGGGAGCCAAAACCATTATTTGGAACGGTCCCATGGGCATTTTCGAAATGCCTCCGTTTGATAAAGGTACGGTCTCGCTGGCTAACGCAGTGGCCGAGTCGGGAGCGGTTTCCGTCGTGGGCGGCGGTGATTCGGAGAAGGCAATTAAGACCGCCGGTGTATCCGACCGCATTACGCACGTTTCCACCGGCGGCGGCGCGTCCCTGGAGTTTTTGTCGGGTCTCGATCTCCCAGGCGTGGTAGCACTGACGGAAAAGGCCGCCGCTCGAGTCTAACGCGTCAGTTGCGCGTGGGCAGGAGCGACTTCGTGAGCGCTCCTAGCTCGAGAAAAGCGGGCAAATTGTTGGGTTTGCGAAAGAACACCGCCCCGAACTCCTCTACCATGCAGCGGTCTTGCTTGGTCTCGCCCGAACTCATAATGATGATCGGAATCTTAGAGCAGTCAGGATTTTCCCGCAGGAGTTTCATCACTGTCCCACCGTCTTCTCTGGGCATGTTTTGATCGATCAGGGCGATGTCCGGGCAAGGCGCGCCCCCGCCAAACGCCCCCACCACTTTCAGCGCTTCTTCCCCGTCGAAAACCGTCACCAGCTCGAATGTAATTCCGTGCTCCTGCAGCGCGAGTTCGACCAGGTACACGTCGGCCCGGCTATCCTCGGCGAGGAAGATCTTGAACGGCCGGTCGAAACTTTTAGTCACCCAAATCCTTAGATCCCATGCGGCGGTAGGTTGCAACTTGTTCGTCGAGGAAATCTAGCAGCAGTTTAGCGCAGATTTCGGGTTGGTCCGTAGTTAGAATATGGCCGGCTCCCCGGATAATCTCTAGGCGCGCTCCCGGGATGCGTGACGCAACCACCTTGCCGTTCTGCGGCGGAATGAGCCGGTCTTCATCTCCGTGCACCACCAGCGTGGGAATTCTGATTCTGGGCAGGCGTAGATAAGAATTCCATAGCAGGATTCCCGCGAACTGATTCCAAAATCCTTTGTACGTCCATGTGCATTGGCAGCGCAGCTGGATATCTTCAAGGATTTTTTCGTAGGGCGTGCTGTCCGAGTACAGCAAGGGAGCGATCGCAAGTTCGCGGTCCATCACGCTGTTTTCGGCCAGCGGGAGTTTGCGCGGCCGCCGCGAGAAGTCCGGCCAGCGCGCGAACAGTCCGCCATAGCTCGTGCAGCCCAGTAACAAACTCAATACGCGCTGTGGATGGCGTAGCGCAATTTCCTGTGAGATCATGCCTCCCATGGAGGCTCCGATAATGTGGGCGGCCGGCACTTGCGCCGCATCGAGCACCGCCATGGCATCGTCCGCCAGTTGACTGATCCGGTAGGGACCTCTTGGAACATTGCTCCGGCCCATGCCGCGGTTATCGAAAAGGATAGTCCTGTATCTCTGTGTTAACCAAGGTAGTACGCGGTACCACATTTCATGGGTAAAGCTTAGCCCCATGATCAGAAGCACGGGAGGACCTACGCCGTGCTCCTCCCAATAAAGCTTGGCGCCGCGAGTTTCAACGAATGGCATGGCGACTATACCCCAATATATGCGGCTGTTTCGAACAACTCCCACCAATCACGGTGGTGTCCATCCTTTACAGACCATCTGGCCTCGAGTTAGGATAGAGTCAACCCCCGAGAGACAATCGCAAGGAGAGGTACCTCCGTTTTGCTGAAACTGAAGCGAGTTGAAATTCATGGGTTCAAGTCCTTTTACGATAGAACAGAAATGAAGTTCTCCGGCAGCGGGATCGCTGCCGTGGTCGGGCCGAACGGATGTGGCAAATCAAATCTCAGCGACGCTATTAGCTGGGTGTTGGGCGAACAGTCGGCGAAAAGTCTTCGCGGAGCCCGCATGGAAGATGTCATCTTCGCGGGCACTCGGGACAGGAAGGCTCTCGGCATGGCATCGGTCACCATGACCCTGGTGCCGGACGAAGCCAAGTTGGGCCTTACTCTGGAACCTAAGCCCGTCTCCACCGACGTCAGCGCTGTTATTGACGTCAGCGCTGTTATTACGGTTGACGCAGCCGCCGTCACCGTCGTGGAAGACCCCGCCGGGGAACCGCCCGCGGACGAAGCCGTAGAGAATTCAGCCGTGCCTGCGGAAGCAGTTCCGGTCGTCGAGCACGCGCCTCCCAAAACCGATGCCCAGAAAACTGCCGAGCGTACCGGAGAGATAACCATCACGCGCCGGCTCTATCGCTCGGGTGAGAGTGAATACCTCATCAATGGCAAGCAAGCCAGGCTGCGCGATATTCAGGATCTGTTTCTAGGCACGGGTTTGGGGCCGGAAAGCTACGCCATCATCGAGCAAGGGCGCATCGGCCAGATTCTCAGCAACAAGCCGCAAGACCGGCGCGGAGTGATTGAAGAAGCCGCCGGCATAACTAAATTCAAAACGCGCAAGCGGTTGGCCGAAGCCAAACTGGAAAGCGCCAAACAGAATCTGGCGCGCGTCTTCGACATTTTGGAAGAAGTGACCCGCCAGGCAAACTCGCTCAAGCGGCAAGCGGCCAAGACCAAGCGCTACACCGAATTGAAGGCTGAGGCGACGGGTTATCTGCGGCAGGTGTTGAGCGCCCGGTTCCGGCAGTTGGAGCGTGAGAGCGCCAAGGCTGCCATTGAACTCAATCTGGCATCGGCGGAATTGCAGACCGCGCAGACCGCCATCGGCGAGCGGGAGACGGAGCAGACGGGTGTTCTGGAATCGTCCTATGCCACCGAGCAGGAGTTGACCAGTGCGCGCAAGCAGCTCGCGGACTTGAACCTGGAAGCGGAGCGGGCGCGTGGACGGTTGGAATATCAGCTCAAGCAAATCCAACAGATCGACGGCCGCCTGAATGCGAGCGAAGCCGAAACGCGCACCCTGGCCCAGCAGCAGCAGGATCGCGGAGAGGAACTGCAGCAGCAAATTGGCGCATGGGAAGCGCTCGAAGCTGAGTTTGGCGGAGCGCGGTCGCAGCTCGATTCCAAGGCCGAAGAGCGTCAGCAGGCGCAGAACCGGCTGGCGGAGCAGGAGCGTGGGCTGGAGGCGTCGCGTCAGCGCGTCCTACGGCTGTTAGGGGAGTCCTCCGGCCTCAAGAACCGCATCACGCAAGTGGAAGCACAGCTGGCTGCCGCGGATCGCGACACGGCGCGGGCGCGGGCCGAAGAACAGCAGTCCGATAGCGATCTGCAGCGCATTCAACAGGCAAGAACCCAATTGAGCGAACGCCTGGCTTCGCGCCAGACTGAATTGGTTTCGGTAACCGATCAGCGCAAGGAAGTAGAGCAGGAACTGCACGGGAAACGAGCCGGCTTGCAGGAGAGCCGCCAGGCGTTCGACCGTTTGCGCAGCGAGTATTCGCGCGTGAAGGCGCGCAAGGATTCGCTCGAAGAAGTGATTCAGCACCGCAGCTACACCACCGAAACAGTCAAGCGTCTGTTCACTGCGGCCGAGAAAGGCGCTACCGGCGGCTTCAAGCCCGTGGGCGTGCTGGCCGATTTTCTGGAAGTGGACCCGCAGTTTGAAAAGGCGGCGGAAGAGTTTCTACACGACGAGCTGGAATTCGTAGTAGTGCGCAACTGGGAAGACGCCGAGCGGGGTGTGGAACTGATGCGCGGCGAGTTGAACGGCCGCGCCACATTTCTGGCCGAGCAGGTCGAAGGGGATCCAGACCCGGTGGCCGAAGCCCCGCAGCCCAGCACGGAGAACGGCGCCCTGACAAAGCTAACCGATGCGCTGCGTTTCACCAACGGACTTACCGAACTGCCCAGGCACCTGTTGCCGCGCATCGCCAATTGCTATCTGGCCACGGAGCGGTCGCTGGCAAGACAGCTGGCGTCGCAATTTCCGCATTGCTGGTTTCTGAGCACGGATGGCGTCAGCTATCACGGGCGCGCCGTCAGCGGCGGTAAGAAGTCGGGCGCGGGTCCGCTGGGACTGAAGCGCGAGTTGCGGGAAATAACCAATCTGGAGGTCTCGAAACACGCCGAAATGACTGCGGCTCAAACCACCGCCGCCGAATTGGAGCGTGCCATCGCCGGCTTGTCTGAGCATCTGGAGTATTTGCGCGGTCAACAGCAAGCGCAGGAGAAAGATGTTCTGGCTCTCGATCACGAAAGCCGTAAGCTGTCCGAAGAGTTTCAACGCGTGCAGCAGCGCCTTTCGCATGCGCGGCTGGAGTTGGACCGGATCGCTCGCGATGGCGTGAAGCTGGAAGAAAACGCCGCCCGCGACCGTGGACAACTGGAGCAATGTGAACAAGCCCGCGGCGACCAGGAGCAGGCGCTCGAAGCGGCGCGTGAGGAACTCGGCAGTCTTCAGAGTGAAGTCGCGCGGGCGGCGGAAGATCACGCTGCATTGCGTGCCAGCTTGGCGAGTTTGGAAGAGCGGCGGCGTTCGATCGGCGCCAATCGGACCCGCCTGGAAGCGCAGGTGCGCGAGTTTGCCAATCGGCGCGCCAATCTGTTGCGTGAGACCGAACGTCTAACCGGCGAGAAGGCGCAATTCCTCGCCAGTAACGACGAACTGAGCGCAAAAAGTGAAACGTTGAAAGGCTCGCTGGCGGCCACCGATGCCGAAGTGAAGCGTTTAGCCGAACAAGAGGCCGGTCTGCGTGTACGCCTGACGGCAGCCGAAGAAGAATTGAAGAGCTTGCGCGCGGCGGCGCAAATCGCGCTGGAAAAACGCTCTGAATTGCAGGTCTTGCTGGCGCGGACCGAGTCCGATTTGAAGCACTTGGAAGAGACTTGTCAGAAAGAGCTGGAACTGGCGCTGCCTCAATTGCTCGACGGCGAGGAGACGCTGGCGGACGAGTCCGCCGTGCAGGAACTGGACGCCAAATATACCGAGACGCGGCGCAAGATAGAGGCACTGGGTCCGGTGAATCCGCAGGCCCTCGAAGAGTTTGAGGAAGCGCAGCAGCGCCAGGATTTCCTGCAGGCCCAGCGCCAGGATCTGCTCGATTCCATCCGGGACACGGAAAAGGCGATTCATGAAATTGATGGGGAATCGCGCAAACGCTTCGGCGAGGCGTTCCACGCCATCAACGCAAATTTCCGCGTGATGTTCCAGGTGTTGTTCGGCGGCGGCACGGGCGAAATGCGGCTGACCGATGAAGAGAATCTCTCGGAATCGGGCATCGACATTGTCGCGTCGCCTCCCGGCAAGAAGCTGCAAAGCGTATTGTTGCTGTCGGGTGGTGAGAAATCGCTGACCGCCATGGCTCTGCTAATGGGCATTTTTCAGTACACCCCCAGTCCGTTCTGCATTTTGGACGAGGTGGATGCGCCCCTGGACGAAGCCAACATCGAGCGCCTGACGCGCTTGCTGAAGGAAATGTCGGAACACACCCAGTTCATCGTAATCACGCACGCCAAGCGTACGATGGAAGCGGCGCAGTCGCTGTACGGTGTGACCATGCAGGAGCAGGGCGTTTCCCGCTTGGTTTCGGTGAAGTTCAAAACACCCGCGGACGGTCAGAAAACACCGCGTTCGGAAGCCGCTCGCTCCAGGGCGGCGGCGCAAGCGCCGGTGCAAAAAACCGAAGACGAGCGGGAACCGGTGCTGGCCTACGACGCCTGATTTGCTGCTTGTTTTCTCTCCCTGCGAGCAAAAGATTGAGAAGTAGTAGCGGGAGCTTGAATAAACCACAGCGCGCTTCGCAAGGAAGCGCGCTGTTTGATCGACGCTATGAGCGGTAATAACCCAAGACGCATGGCAACCTCCGAAAAGCTCCATGGGTCTGAAGGGTACTCTTGAACTTGCAGTTGTCGTGCCGCTCGAAACTCGAGCTCGGCCGGGCGTTTTTCCCTTGCAAGTCCGTCAAAACTCGTCTGCCGGGGAACGCAAGAGGAACGCCTAGGATAATAAGTGATTAACCGATTGGATAAAAGCCATGATTGACCCGGTTGCGAAATGAAGTTGAGCGTAACATCGAAAGTGGAAGAAAGCTTTGGCATCCTTCAGCTGGCGGGACCACTGACGCTCAGTCCGTCTTTGAGTTCGTTGCGCGATGCCACCAGGCAAATTCTGAGCAGCGGCAAATTGGCCGGCTTGATTCTCGCCATGTCCGGCGTCACCAAGGTGGACAGCGCGGGTCTGGGTGAGTTGACAATTGTCTATACGTTCGCCAGCAGGCAGAGCTGCCCCATCCGGCTAGTGGGCGTGAGCGCTAGCTTGCACAAGATGTTGGAGATGACCAGATTGGATGAATTGCTGCTGGCCGCGGACGATTTGATGAGTGCCAAAAGTCAATTGCGGGGGCGCTAGGAGATTGCATGGATATTCAAGGTACAAACATTATCGGCTTCGGACAGTTTGCGGGGAGCGCCAAGATCCTGCGCGGGTTCAACCCCCGGGAAGGAGCCGCGCTGGAGCCCGCCTTTCATGAAGCCAATGCGGGCGAAGTGGAGCGGGCGCTTGAGCTGGCCGCGGCGGCGGCCGTGGAACTGCGGGCCCTGAGCGGGGAACGCATCGCTGATTTTCTGCTGGCCGTCCGCGAGGAGATTCTGGAACTGGGCGATGAACTTCTCCAAAGGGCATCGCTCGAATCGGGGTTCGACACCGGACGCCTGAGCGGCGAGCGCGACCGTACCACCAATCAGCTCAAAATGTTTGCCGATCTGGCGCGCGAAGGCTCCTGGCTCGATGCCCGCATTGACCCCGCCATGCCGGAACGCAAACCGATGCCTCGTGTCGACATACGGCGCATGCTGCGGCCGGTTGGTCCCGTCGCGGTTTTCGGAGCCAGCAACTTTCCCCTGGCGTTCTCGGTTGCGGGGGGCGATACCGCGGCAGCTTTTGCGGCTGGCAACCCGGTAGTGGTGAAGGCCCATCCCGCCCACCCTGGAACGTCGGAACTGGTCGCGCGCGCAATTGTGAACGCCGTGCGGAAGCAGAAACTACCGGAAGGCACGTTCTCCATGCTGAATGGGATCACGCCTGAAACCAGTTTGGCGATAGTGACCAACCCGAACACCAAAGCCGTGGCCTTTACCGGCTCTGAACGGGCCGGCCGCGCCTTGTTCGATGCCGCCTCCCGCCGCAGCGAGCCCATCCCCGTATTCGCCGAAATGGGAAGCGTCAATCCCCTTTTTGTGTTATCCGGCGCGCTGGCCGGTGACGGTAAGCCCGAAGGCCTCGCCGACGCACTGTATAAGTCGGTGACTCTCGGAGTCGGGCAGTTCTGCACCTGCCCCGGCCTCGTGTTCGGCGTCGAGGGCCCGCAGTTCAGCTCATTCGTAACCAAACTTGCCGACCTTTTCGAGCAGGCAGGGCCCGGCACCATGTTGAATCCCGCCATCGCTAAAAACTTTCGCGATCGTTTTGACAATGCAGCCGGCGTGAAGGACGTGCGTGCGTTCAAGTCCGCGCGTTTGGCCGATCTGCAGCGCACCGAAGGGCGCCCCGGACTGTTGGTGACCGATGCCTCCACCTGGCTCAGGCAGGACACGCTGCACGAAGAAATCTTTGGCCCCGCCACGGTAGTGGTCCGCTGCCGCTCTGAAGAGGAAGTTCTGACCTGCGCGAAGGGACTGGCCGGTACTCTGACAGCCACTCTTCACGGCACGCCGGCGGATCTGGCCCGGCACGCCGAGCTGGTGAATTTACTCACGCAAAAAGCCGGACGGTTGGTATTCAATGGCTTCCCCACCGGAGTGGAAGTGGGCCACGCAATGCATCACGGCGGCCCCTACCCCGCCACCACCGACGAGAAATTTACCTCGGTGGGCTCAGCCGCAATCTATCGCTTTGCGCGCCCGGTTTGTTATCAAAACTTTCCTGATGAGCTGCTTCCTCCAGAGCTGCAAAACGCCAATCCGCGCGGCATCTGGCGCAGGATAGATGGCCAGCTCACTAAGAATGCGCTCAGCTAATCTGGCAGCCGGGCGCTTGGCCTGCGAGAGTCGTTTGCTTAAGAAGTGCGAATACCGAATCAGAGCAGGAAACGTAAGCGCAATGTCATTTACTTAAGAATGAAACTGATAGTCGGCGTCACTCTTCCGATAGTCCAGACTGTTGACTCCGAGCCGGAAGCGTCAGCGACCACGATGCTCGGTCACCCACGAATTTCCTTAAGTAAACGGCATTGAGCGTAAGCGACCACGATGTTCCATTACTCACGAACGCCCCAAGTAAACGGCATTGGTCGTTTGCTTGCGGCTATTGCAAAACGATTGAGGCTCTGGCCGATCCTCCCGTCCTGGTCGCCGCCCGCCATCTGATTCATCGCATGCGGAAGGCGCAAGCCATAACGGCCGCACTGGATGCCGCCAACGTTGTAAGGCGCGAACCGGGATCGGAAGTTATCATGGTCTCTTCATGCCGCAAGCCTCAGCCGCGCTTCCGTTGACCTCGCTGCAGGAAGAAGAACTGCTCTTTCAGTCTTCCATCCGGCAATTTGCAAAAGAGCGGCTTGCCCCGCACGTCCGCGCCATGGACGAGGCTGGCAAATTGCGTGCCGATCTACTCGGCGAACTCTTCGAACTGGGCTTGATGGCGATCGATATCAAGGAAGAATACGGAGGCCAGGGCGGAACATTTTTTCAATCCGTTCTTGCCATCGAAGAACTCGCCAAGGTAGATCCCGCCGTCTCCGTCATCGTGGATGTGCAGAACACGCTTGTCAGCAATGCCATCGAAGCTTGGGGAACCGCCGCTCAAAAAAACAACTATCTGTCCCGGCTGGCTACACGGAGTGTCGGCGCGTACGCGCTCTCCGAAGCCGCATCCGGCTCCGATGCGTTTGCTTTGACGACCCGCGCGTTTCAGGACGGCGATGCCTTTCGCCTCTCCGGACGCAAGCTCTGGATCACGAACGCGGCCGAGGCGGATATATTTTTGCTCTTCGCGACAATAGATCCGGCGGCCGGCTATAAGGGCATTACCTGCTTTGTCGTGGAGCGCGGCATGCCTGGGTTCGCAATCGGAAAAAAAGAAGACAAACTCGGCATCCGTGCTTCCTCTACGTGCGAACTGATTTTGGATGAAGTCCCGGTTACCCGCGCGCAAATGCTGGGCGATCCGGGTAAGGGCTACAAAATCGCCATCGAAACATTGAACGAGGGCCGCATCGGCATTGCCGCCCAAATGCTCGGCTTGGCGGAGGGAGCGCTGGGTCATGCGTTGCAATATGCCCGTGAACGGAAACAGTTCGGAAAGCGTATCGGCGACTTCCAGGGCGTTCAATTCGATCTTGCCGAAATGGCGACCCAAGTGGAAGCCGGGCGTCTCATGGTCTACAACGCTGCCCGTCTGCGGGATGCCGGTCAGCCCTTTGTTACTCAAGCAGCCATGGCCAAATACTTCTGCTCCCTCGTAGCCGAGGACGTCGCCTCGAAAGCCGTGGAAGTGCTGGGCGGCGTCGGATTCACCAAGGATTACCCGGTGGAAAAGTTCTATCGTGACGCCAAGATCGGCCGCATTTACGAAGGCACCAGCAACATGCAGCGGGTCACCATTGCCAAGGCCCTGCTTGACCCTGCAAGGTAGGTGCAACGCCGCCCCACCCGGAATGCGTCAAAATAGGAAACAACAATGAACGCTAATCGTTGGTGCGCCGTTTCGGCCCGTGTGTTGGGTTGTGCTCTTGTCCTGAGCGCCGCCGCTCTATGCGCTGCGCCGGGGGGCCCGATGGGCGCCCTGATTGACAAAAAGCCTGATCCCACTCCCGATCAGATCCAGGACATCGTCAAGAAATTCACTCAGAAAGAAACTGAGTTCGCCAACGCGCGCGAAAGTTACACCTACCGGCAAACCAGCAAAATAGCCGAAACGCAGCCGGCGGGCGGCGAGTACGAAATTGTCGAGGAAGTTAGTTTCGATAGCCGCAACAAGCGCACATCGCGTGTCACGCGCGCGCCAGTGACCAGTCTGCAGAACATCCTGATGACCGGCGAAGACGAGCAGGATCTGCGGAATGTCTTTCCGTTTGTCATGACAAACGACACCGCTGGCGAGTACACCGTCACTTACAAAGGCCGCGAGCAGGTCGACGAGATTTCCTGTTATGTGTTCACCGTTACGCCGAAAATCTTGACCAAGGACCGCAAGCGCTACTTCAATGGCGACATTTGGGTCGATGACCAGGATCTCCAGATTGTGAAAACGTTTGGCCGTTCCACCGGCTATTTGCGGCGCGGCGAAGATCAACAATTTCCCAAGTTTGAAACCTACCGCGAGCAGGTGGACGGAAAATACTGGTTTCCCACTTATACTTATGGTGATGACACGTTGAACTTCAAAGGCGGTCAATCTCAGCGCATCAAGGTAGTTGTTAAATACGATCAGTATAAGAAGTACGAGTTTAAGAGCGAATCCTCCATCACTTACGGTCAAGTGGGAGCGGATGGGCAGCCGGTGAATCCACCCGCCAAACCGCCAAACCCTCCCAAATAGGCTTTCACTCCCATGCGAGCAATCTCATCAACAGCATTAGCCTTTGTCTTCGTGCTGCGGCTGGCGTCGGCAGCGGACACGTCCGCTGCGTCGGCCGTTCGGAATTTCGGACAAGTGAACGATCACTTGTATCGCGGAGCCGTGCCGTCGCCCGTCGCCATCCAGGAACTGGGCGCCATGGGAATCAAGATGGTGATTGATCTCCGCGAACCCGGCGAAAAAACCACCACTGAGCAGACTCTGGTAGAAAAGCTGGGCATCCGCTATGTGAACGTGCCGATGCGCTCAATGTCGGCTCCTACCCAAGAGCAGATAGAGCATGTGCTTTCCTTGCTTAACCAACATGAAACAGACCGGGTTTTCGTACATTGCCGCCGCGGGAAAGACCGCACGGGTACGGTTATTGCCTGTTATCGTGTTCAACACGACGGGTGGAGTAATAGAAAAGCACAAGGCGAGGCTAACGAGTTTGGCATGAGCCGCGTCGAGCGTGGCATGCGATCTTTCATCGTTCACTTCACGCCTCTGAACGTCGCTAGTACGCTGAAAACCGCTAACTAACCGTTGAAAAACCTCGGCACGGCAGCCGTTCTACCGCGCATCTTCCGGTTTCAACCCTAGATTGCTTCTTTTCACCTATCTGCCATGCTTTCAACGGAGTTCGTATGCTTAAATAATGAGGTATCTCGTCTGACATGTCCGAATCGAAATTGAATTGGGAGCGGCTTGGCCGTACGCTGGATCGCCGGCGCCGGGAGGCGCTGCTAGTGGCAAAAGGTGCGCTCGACACGGATCATCCGATCATGGCGCACATTATTCCGATCCGGCGCTGTAATCTGGCTTGCACTTACTGTAATGAGTACGATGATTATTCCAAGCCCGTGCCGCTGGACACCATGCTCGAGCGCATGGAACAGCTCGGAAAGCTGAAGACCGGCGTCATTACCCTCAGTGGTGGTGAGCCGCTGCTGCATCCCGAGCTGGACGACATCATTCGCGGCATCCGTAAGAACGCCACCTTGGCCGGTCTCATCACTAACGGCTATCTGCTGACTGCCGATCGCATTCGCCGCCTGAATGACGCCGGGCTGGACTACCTCCAAATCAGCATCGATAACGTCATGCCCGATGAGGTCTCGAAGAAAAGCCTGAAAGTCCTGGACAAGAAGCTGCAGTTACTGGCCGAGCACGCCGATTTTCATGTGAACATCAACTCGGTTTTGGGTGGCGGCATCCGTACTCCGGAAGACGCGCTGATCGTTGGCAAACGCGCCATGGGACTTGGCTTTACTTCCACCGTTGGCATCATTCACGATGGTGACGGGCAGCTCCGTCCGTTAGCCGACCGCGAGCGCGAAGTGTTCCTGGAGATGAAGGGCTTCGAGAAGAAACATTTCTCGCGCCTCAATTATTTCCAGGAAAACATTGCCAATGGCAAGCCGACTGATTGGCGCTGCCGCGCGGGTTCTCGCTACCTCTACATCTGTGAAAACGGCTTGGTCCACTATTGTTCGCAGCAGCGCGGCTTTCCGGCCAAACCGCTGGCTGATTATACGGTGGAAGATATCCGCCGCGAATACGTCACGGAGAAGTCTTGCGCTCCGCTTTGCACCATTTCGTGCGTGCACCAGATCTCTTATTTCGATTTCTTCAGAGGCAAGCAGACCCGTAAGGTTGAGCCCGTGCCCGCCGAGCGATTAGTCTCCATCAAGACAGCGAGCGTGTAGCGCTACTATGCGCCGGACAGGGCTTGCCGCCGATGCGAGAGTAAAAGAGCACGAAACCGGACCTGGCCATCCCGAACAGCCGGCCCGGTTCTCAGCCCTGCTGAACCGCCTGGAGGTCGCCGGTCTTGCGCGGAATATGATCCCCCTTCCCGGGCGTCTCGCCGAACCGGACGAACTGGCTCTAGTCCACACTCGCGCCTATATTGACCTCGTTGAACGCGAAGTCGGGCAGCGGCGCGGCCAGCTGAGCACCGGCGACGCGGCCATCGGTCCGCACAGTCTGGAGGCAGCGCGTTTGGCCGCCGGTGGCGCCTTATCCGCGGTGGATGCCGTGTTCGCCCGCGACGTAGGAAACGCATTTTGCCTGGTCCGTCCTCCGGGTCACCATGCCAGCGCCGCGCGCGGCATGGGCTTTTGCCTCTTCAATAACGTGGCAATTGCGGCCAGATACGCGCAGCACGTCCATGGCGCCGAACGCGTGCTCATCGCCGATTGGGACGTCCATCACGGCAACGGAACACAGGATATTTTCTACCACGATGGTTCCGTGCTTTTCTTCAGCACCCATCAGTCGCCATGGTATCCGGGCACCGGCGCGCGCGGCGAAACGGGCGAAGGTGCTGGAGAAGGGCACACCATCAATTGCCCTTTACCCGCCGGCTCCGGCAACGCCGAGATCGTGGGTGCGTTCCGTTCCCAGTTGTTGCCCGCCGCGCGCAACTTCAAGCCTGATCTGATCCTTCTCTCGGCCGGCTTCGATTCGCGCCTGAACGATCCGCTAGGCCAGTTCCGTCTAACCGACCAGGATTTCGCCGAACTGACAGACCTGCTGCTGGA
>Ga0193743_1000850_pt1 | contig 23770 bp, 17 predicted proteins | sample L2c2metaG_FD_143038 | JGI IMG/M metagenome (GOLD analysis project Ga0193743, IMG submission 143038) | Soil microbial communities from a riparian zone of the East river system, Colorado, United States - L2c2 | ecosystem: Environmental > Terrestrial > Soil > Riparian zone | place: USA: East River... | reverse complement strand
GTGAGGGTCCACTCGAACCCCGGCGAAACCGTTCTCGACTTCTTCGCCGGCAGCGGCACCACAGGTGAGGCAGCCGCAAAGAACGGACGCCGGTTCGTGCTCATCGACGAGAGCCCCGAGGCCATAAAGGTCATGAAGCGTCGCCTGGCGGCCTACCTACGCTGACGCTTAAGTGTTCTGCTATGTGTTTTGCGGATCGACCGACTTGAACCCGTAGGTCTCATACCGGGTCGTCAGCTTGCCGCCCGCAACGGTCACCACGGTGAATCCCTCAGGCGTCCCCATGCGCGTCCCCTTCCACCAGTTGCCAGAAACCGCGCCGCTGGTGATGTAGGGAACACCATGCCACTCCACCCGCTCATTGATGTGCGTGTGGCCCTGCAGCACGCCAAGGACATTGTGTCCCTCAAACAGCTTGATTACCTCGTCCGCATTCGCAACCGACAGACCGTGATGCTCCTCCGGCTTCGCCGGAACCGGAACGTAGGAGTAGAAGGCCGTTACCAGCGGAATATGTACCGAGACAATCACCGGAGTTCCCTTCGGCAGCGCCGCCAGGTCACTCGCGAGCCACTGCTTCTGCTCATCATCGATACGGCCCTCGTAGGCGCGATCCGAAGTGAGGCCAATCGAGTCCAGCACCAGGAAGTGATGCCCTTTGTGGTCGAACGAGTAGTAGCGCTTGCCAAAGTGATCCTCAAAGAGCTTCTTGCCGTAGAGCGGGTCTGTCGGAGATACGCCGCTCTTGGGGAAGATACCGACGACATCATGATTTCCGATGGTGTGATGCACCTTCATTCCCAGGTCCTGCTCGGTCTTCCCATACAGATCGAACAACGAAATGGCGCGCTCCTTGGGAACGGCCAGCGAGTCGAAGACATGGTCTCCGCCCTGAATGGCGAAGTCCGCCTTGATGCTGCGCGCCTTTTTGTAAGCCATATCGGTACCCTTCGCCGCATCCAGCTCCGGCTGGATATGCGTATCGGTCAGAAAAAGGAAGGTGAAGGATTCGGCGGCAGGCGCGGCAAGCAAAGACGATGGCGTAACGGCGGCAGCGCCTGTTGCGCCCAGCAGGGTAAGGAATTCGCGGCGGGTAGTCACGCGCTTATTCTAGATCGCCCTTTGTGAATGGATGAAAAACTTCTGGAAGGCACGGAAGCTCCTTCCAGCCGCCAAAACGATAGAATCGAAAGATGAAGTACCTCGTGGCTCTGCTGGCAGTTGCAGGCATCGTCGTCTCGGCGATGGCGCTGCACGTCCACTACATGGACCCCTCTCAGGCTCCTCCCTGCGCCGTGACGGAAAAGTTCGACTGCGGCGCGGTCAACCACAGCCGGTTCGCCGTCTTCCCGCCCCGCACCTTCGATGAGCCCCCCACCGGCGGCCATCACATCCCCATCGCGACCATCGGCATCGCAGGCTACATCGTCATCGCCGCGCTCGCCCTGGCCGGCTGGTGGTGGCTTGCCTTCCAGGCCTCGCTCATCGGCTTCCTCAGTGCCTGCTTTTTGAGCTACCTCGAGGCCTTCGTTCTCGAGAAATGGTGCATCTACTGTTTATGGTCGCAGTGCATCCTGACCGTCCTTCTGCTCGCGACCGGCATCGCGCTGGCCATGCACAGGATGCGCAGCCAGCGTCTAAGCGAAAGGTAGGACCCAACCGAACGATGTGGCCTCGTGTATTGATGCAGCTCGTCGAATTATTGCCCCATGCGGCGCGGCTGATCCCCATGGCCGATCGCTACTTTTCGTCAAAGAATGCCAACGAGCAGGCCAACGTCGCCGCGCTCGCAGCCATGTCCGAAGGCGTCCAGGCCGACCTCGGCCAGGTCACCAAGGCCCATGCCGGACTCTATCGTCAGCTCCAGGAGCAGAGTGCCCAGATTGCAAGCGTAGGCGATGACGTCCGCCATCTCCGCGGCTCACTCGATCAGTCCGACCACCGGATCAAGGCTCTGGAAGAGCGTGTCGGCACGCTCAACCTATGGATCAGGCTCGGCGTCAGCGTCATCACGGTTCTGCTGATCGTCATCCTCGGCCTCCTCCTCCGAAAGTAGTAGCACCTCCGTTCTGAGCGTAAAATGACCCTATGGGAATCAGCCGCGAACAAGCGCTCGACTGCTTCAGAAGCGACGACCTGATCGGCATCGGCATGGAAGCCGATGCGATCCGCCGCCGCCTGCATCCAGAGGGCGTGGTCAGCTACATCATCGACCGCAATATCAACTACACGAACTTCTGCACCGAATACTGCACGTTTTGTGCTTTTTATCGTCCGCTCAAGGGCAAGATGGCCGCCGAGGGCTACATCCTCGACTTCGAGACCATCTACCAGAAGATCGCCGAGACCCTCGAGATGGGCGGCACCGGTGTGCTCATGCAGGGCGGCCTGCATCCCGACCTCAAGATCGACTGGTTCGAGCGGCTCTTCCGCGGCATCAAGGACCGCTTCCCCGACATCTGGCTGCACTGCCTCTCCGCGAGCGAGATCCTCGCCATCGCCGAGTACTCTGAGCTGAGCCTGCGCGACACCATTGTCCGCCTGCGCGATGCGGGACTGCAGTCCATCCCCGGCGGCGGCGCCGAGATCCTCGACGACGAGGTCCGCCACCGCATCGCGCGCCTCAAGTGCAAGACGCAGGACTGGGTCGATGTCCATCGCACCGCGCACGAGCTCGGCATGCGAACCACAGCAACCATGATGTTTGGCGTCGGTGAGACCTTCGAACAGCGCGTGAATCACTTCGAGGTCGTCCGCCGCCTGCAGGAGGAGACCGGGGGCTTCACCGCCTTCATCCCCTGGAGCTTCCAGCCCAACAACACCGCCCTCGGCGGCCGCGGATGGGACGAGGCCACCTCGGTCGAATACCTCAAGACCCTCGCCATCTCGCGCATGTATCTCGACAACATCGAAAACGTGCAGTCGAGCTGGGTCACCCAGGGCCTCAAAGTCCTGCAGATGGGTCTCCGCTTCGGCGGCAACGACGTCGGTTCAGTCATGCTGGAAGAAAATGTCGTCAAGGCCGCAGGCACCTCAAACTGCACCACCGAAGAGGAGCTGCGTCGCATCATCCGCGACGCTGGCTTCAAGCCGGTGCAGCGCGACACACTTTACCGGACGATGTTTCTGAACTAGATTTATGACCTCATTTCAGAGACCCATCACGTAAAATCGGCTTCGATTAGAATTAAGCCTTTGCTGGAGCCGTATTCTGTCCTTTTCGCTTCCATCGATAATCTCGGCCCTCGGGCTGCTCATGGCTCCCCATGGCTTCAGCCACTACTGGAAGTCGCACTACCTCGACCAGACCTTCAAGGGACTCTATCGCTGGAACGCCTTCGACACCTGGCTGCTGATCCCATACTTCATCGTCATGGTCATCCTGGCGTTCTACGGCGTTCACCGCTACCAGCTCGTCTGGCTCTACTACAAGAACCGCAAGAACGCCTCTAAATGGGATGAGCCGCCTGCACGCTGGCCTGAGGGCGAGCTTCCCTTCGTCACCATCCAGCTCCCTATCTTCAACGAGCAGTTCGTCATCGACCGCCTTATCGACGCCTGCTGCCGCCTCAACTATCCCCGCGACCGCTTCGAGATCCAGGTGCTTGACGACTCGACCGACGAGACCACCGTCGTCGCCCAACAGATCGTCGAACGTTATGCCATCGGCTTCGCCGGCATGGACCCGCAGCCCATCACCTACATCCACCGCACCAACCGCTATGGCTTCAAGGCAGGCGCCCTCGACAACGGGCTGAAGACCGCACGCGGTGAGTTCGTCGCCATCTTCGACGCCGACTTCGTCCCGCCACCCCAGTGGGTCATGCAGGTCATCCATCACTTTGCCGAGTCCAAGATCGGCATGGTGCAGACGCGCTGGACGCACCTCAACCGCGACTACAGCTTCCTTACCCAGGTCGAAGCCATCCTCCTCGACGGCCACTTCGTCCTCGAGCACGGAGGCCGCTCCCGCGCCGGAGTCTTCTTCAACTTCAACGGCACCGCCGGCATGTGGCGCCTCGAGACCATCGGCAACGCCGGAGGCTGGCAGCACGATACCCTCACCGAGGATACCGACCTGAGCTATCGCGCCCAGATGAACGGCTGGCAGTTCAAATATCTGCAGGACGTCGAGTGCCCCGCCGAGCTCCCCATCGAGATGACTGCCTTCAAGACCCAGCAGGCGCGCTGGGCTAAAGGGCTCATCCAGACCGGCAAGAAGATCCTGCCCCGCGTTTTGAAGAGCGACATGCCCTGGCACACCAAGCTCGAGGCTTGGTACCACCTCACGGCAAACATCAGCTACCCCTTGATGATCGTCCTCAGCGTGCTGCTGATGCCCGCAATGATCATTCGCAGCTGGCAGGGCCTGCTGCAGATGCTGCTGATCGACCTTCCGCTCTTCATGGCGAGCACCATGTCCATCTCCAGCTTCTACCTCGTCTCGCAGAAAGAGCTCTTCCCCAAAAGCTGGGGCAAGACCTTCCTCTATCTTCCCTTCCTGATGGCATTGGGCGTGGGCCTCACCATCACCAACGCCAAGGCCGTCCTCGAGGCCCTCTTCGGCATCAAGTCCGCCTTCGCCCGCACTCCCAAATATCGGGTCAACAAGAAGGGCGAAAAGAGCCAGGCCAGGAAGTATCGCAAGCGCCTTGGCATCATCCCCTGGATCGAACTCGCCATCGGCTGCTACTTCGCCGCCACGGTTTGGTACGCCATCACCACGGAGAACTACTTCACCATACCCTTCCTCGTGCTCTTCGTCTTCGGCTACTGGTACACCGGCCTGCTCAGCCTGCTGCAGGGACGCTTCGAGCGCTTCGGAAACGCCGGCCAGGAGTTCCACGAGAAGCCGTATCCGATGGGAATTTAAGATTGATCTCCTGCATGTGTCATCCTGAGCGAGTCGAAGGATCTGCGTTTCACTATGCTGAACCAGCGCAGTCAGCACATCAGTAGTTAGGAGTACCGCCAGATGAAGGTACGAATATGGATCGCAGCAGCCTTGCTCGCCATCTCCTGTAATTCTTTACACGCTCTCGACTCCGTCCCCAAACCCGAATACCGCCAGCGTCGCGTCGCTCTCGCCGAAAAGATGAAGTCGGGCGTAGCCATCCTCTTCGCTGCCGAAGAGCCCGTTCTCGACTTCATGCCCTACCGCCAGGAAGAGGACTTCTACTACCTCACCGGATGGAACGAACCTGGAGCCGCCCTGCTCCTCATCCCTTCCGCTGACGCCGTCGCCGAAACTCCCGGCACCGGCGGCCTCGGCGGACGCGCCGCCCAGCCCTACCGCGAGATCCTCTTCCTCCCCTCGCGCAATTCGCGCGTAGAAAAGTACACCGGCCCCAAGATGGATGCCGCGACTTCCGGCGTAGCCACGGCCACCGGCTTCGACGAGGTCATGCCCATGACCGAGCTGCCTGCCGTGCTCAACAACCTCGCCCTCGCCGATCGCGCACGCCTGCGCAACGTATGGGCCGAGAAGGACTCCGCGCAGGCCAAAGCCGCACTCGAATTCACCGCCTCCACGCTCGGGGTCGCTCCCATCGAGCCGGCAAACGACGTCTCGCAGCCCATCACGACCCTTCGCGCAATCAAGTCTCCCGCCGAGCTCGAGCTCCTTCGCAAAGCCTCCGACGCCTCCATAGCCGCCCAGCGCGCCGGAATGCGCTCCATCAAACCCGGCGTCCGCGAGCGCACCGTCGCTGGCGTTGAGCTCGCAAAGATGATGGAAGAGGGTTGCGAGCGGCCCAGCTATGCTCCCATCGTCGGCTCCGGCCCCAACTCCACCACCCTGCACTACAGCGAAAACTCCCGCACCATGAAGTCAGGCGATACGGTCGTGATCGACGAAGCGGGCGAGTACAGCATGTACGCCTCCGACATCACCCGCACCATGCCCGTCAACGGCCACTTCACCCCGCGCCAGCGCGAGATCTACGACATCGTCCTCGGCGCCCAGCGCGCCGCAGCCGCCGCCTTCATCGCCGGCAAGTCGAAGATTAACGACCCCCAGCACAAGGAGCCCGACTCACTCGACACCGTCGCCTTCAACTACATCAACGCCCACGGCAAGGATCTCCACGGCCAGCCTCTGGGCCAGTACATGGTGCATGGCATCGGCCATCTCGTCGGCATCAACGTCCACGACCCCTGGGACTACTCCAAGCCCCTCGACAAGGGTATGGTCTTCACCATCGAGCCCGGAATCTATCTCCCCGAAGAGGGCTTCGGCGTCCGCATCGAAGACGTCTTCTACGTCGACCCCAGCGGCAAGCTCGTCGACCTCATCGAAAAGCTTCCCCACGAAGCCTCCGAGATCGAAGCCGCCATGCGAAAGTAGTCACGCACAAAAAGAGGCCCGGCGCTCTGCCGGGCCTCTTCCTATCCACCCACACTCTTTACCAGCGAAGACCAACCGTAACCGGGAAATACCCCGTGCGCTTGTTGTTCTCCGGATAGTACGAGACCACCGAATTCGCGCTCGGCTGGTTGTCCACCCACACGTAGCGCGCCTCGGCGTACAGCTTCTGCGAAGCAAACCGCGAGAGCCGGTATGTGAATCCGATTCCTCCATTCACACCACCCGCATTGTTCGAGTAGTGATCGAATGTCTGGTTCTGCGTGAACTGATAGCAGTAGAAGAAGCTGCAATATACGCCGGTCTGCGGGAGCGTGAAGTTCGTGGTCTTGCGATAGAAGCCACCGCCGCCGATTACATACGCCCCAAGCGCGTCACTCTGGTAGTACGTGTACATCGGGTTCAGCGTCAGCGACCACATGTGAGCATTTCCATCCAATCCGGCGAAGCTGATCGGGGCGCCCGTATCATCCACCAGTCCCAGAGCGGTATAGCGGGCATACTGCCGATCCAGATTGCCTCCGGTCAGCCCGAACCTGTCATAGTCGTACTGCAGCAGAACCGCGAACTTCTTGTTGAACTGGTACCCTCCGCCCACCTGGAACTTCCAGCTCAGGCCCAGATCCTTGCCTGCCGAGCCCGTAGGCAAATCGAATCCCACTCCCGCAGCGAAGGTGAACTTGTTCGACCCATCGGGGTGGTGCCAGCGATCGCTGTAGTTCGTCCTCCGGCCATATCGCCGCCGCGGTGGCGGCTGGTCCTCCGCCGGCCTCAGATCGAAATCCTTCGCCAAAGCCGTCTCCTCCGCCCCGGCGCTCGAGCTGTAGCTCAGATCGTCCGGCTTGGTCAGATCAATCGGCGCCATCAAACTCTTCTTCAGGTCGACGGGCTTATCACCAGGCGTAGGCGCTGCAGATTGCGCGAGAGCGCACACACTCGCCCCGGCGCTCAAAAAGGTGACAGCCGCTGCATGCAACATCACCCTGCTGAGAAGGTTTTTTCTGGTCGTCAAATACATCCTTGTAGCTCCCCCAGGTAAAGTCTTATCCCGTATAACCCTAAGTCAATGTGCTTGTTGTGTAGGACGCGCGAAATGGGTATTTGGATGACAAACATTTGTATTGTTTTGTGACCGATGCAATCAAAAAGGGCACCCCACCCCGGGGTGCCCCTTTATCGGAGAACATCTCCTTAGTGAATATCGAACTGCTCCGGATGCAGGCCCGGGTCCGACTTCACCAGAATCGTCTTGCCCACGATCTCCTCCATCTCCTGCAGCCACTTGGTCGACGACTTCAGCTGCTTCACCACGTCCGGATGCACACGCAGCATCACGTCTCCACGATCCAGGTGCCTGGACATCTTCCGCATCTCCACGTAGATGTCGTTGCATACCGTCACCGGAGACTTCACCATACCCGTCCCAGTGCAGATCGTGCACTGCGTCGAAAGCGTTCGCTCCAGCGACTGCTTCACGCGCTTGCGTGTAATCGCCACCAGGCCAAAGTCGTTGAACTGCAGAATCTTCGAAGGAGCCCGGTCGCTCTTCAGCTCCTCTTCCAGAGCCGCCATCACGCGATTCCGATTCTTGCGCTCGTCCATATCGATGAAGTCGATAATGATGATGCCGCCCAGGTCGCGCAGCCGGATCTGCCGCACGATCTCCGGAATCGCATCCAGGTTCGTCTTCACGATCGTGTCCTCAAGACGCGCCGTCTTGCCCACGTACTTGCCGGTGTTGATGTCGATCGCCACCAGCGCCTCGGTCTGGTTGATCACGATCGATCCGCCCGACTTCAGCCACACCTTCGAGCGCAGCGCCTTGTTGATCTCCTCGGTGATGCCGAACTGCTCAAACAGCGGCGTCTCCTTGGTGTACAGCTTTACCCGGCGAATCAGGCTCGGCTGGAACCGCTGCAGGAAGCGCAGCACGCGCTCATACTCGGTCTCCGTATCCACCCAGATCGCCGAGAAGGTGTCCGTCACCTGGTCGCGCAGGATGCGCTCGACGAGATTCAGATCGTGGTAGATCAGCGCCGGAGACTTCGACGACTCCGACCGCTGCTTGATATCCGCCCACAGGTTCAGCAGGAAGCGCAGGTCCGAGCGCAACTCCTCTTCGCTCGCTCCCGAAGCCGCCGTGCGAACGATGAATCCGCCCGCAGCGTCCCCCTTCTCGCTCAGCAGAATCTCCTTCAGCCTGCGGCGCTCACCGTCCGACTCGATCTTGCGCGAGACGCCCGTGTGGTTCACCGTCGGCATAAATACCAGGAACCGTCCCGGCAGCGCGATGTGCGATGTAATCCGCGCGCCCTTCTTCGCAATCGGCTCCTTGGCAATCTGCACCAGGATCTCTTGGCCCGGCTTCAGCAGCTCTGTAATCGCCGGAAGGTTCGTCGCCTGCATCGAGCTCCGTCCGCGGCGACGATCGCCCCCGCGATCACTCCCGCTGCGCTGCTCGCGCTCGGCTCCCCCGCCATGACGGCCACGGTCCCGTCCGCCTCCACGCCGTTCGCGCCGTCCACGACGACGATCGAGCTCGCGGGAACGTTCCTGTCCAGGAGATCCTGGAACTCCTGGAGCTCCAGAATCCGCGCCATCCGCAAACGCCGGCCGTTCACCCTCCTCGGCAAGCTCATCCTGCGTCAGATCCTCTTCGGCATCCTCTTCGTCGTCCATCGCCGCGTCTGCGCTCGCATAATTTCCATCATCGACCGCATCCTCTTCTTCGAAGAAATCCTCTTCCTCTTCCTCGAGGTTCGAGCTCGTAATCTGGTCGATCGACATCTCGCGGATCATAGTGCCCAGGTCCGCTGCGCCCTCCAGCGTCTCCTCCTCGTCCAGGTCGTCCAGCTCTTCAATCGAGCTGGCATGAAGCATCGCCGGATCATAGTCCTCATCGTCGATCGCCTCTTCCTCCACCACAGCACCGGCACCCGATTCAAAGGCCTGATGCTCCGCCTCGGCCTCGACCACATCGACAGCAGGCGCAGAAGAGATCATCTCGCCGGTCGCCTCGATCGATGTCACTTCGTGGCCCGCCGCGCTCTCCGCAACCTCGACATGAGGAGCCTCGGGGATATGAGAAGCCTCAGGCTCCGCAACACTCTCCTGCTCCTGCGCGGGCACGCCAGCCATCTCCGCCTGCTCGATCTCGGCGTGCGGCAGCTCCGAATGCTCCGCCGCTGCCTCCTCCACCGGGGTGCTCTGCCGGAACTCGCTCGGCGGAACAGGATCGAACCGGAACGAGGCCGAAGCCTCTGTCGGCTCATACTCCGTCAGCTCCTCTGCCTTCTCCTCGACGGCAGCTACCGCTGCAACCACCGGCTTCTCTTCCACCGCCGCCACGGGAACCGCAGAAACAGCAGCTTTGGCGGGCCGCTCTTCAGCCTTCTTCTCGCGCCCCCTGCGATGCCGCGACAGCGACTCGCCCGGAAGCACGGACCCTCCGTCCCAACCCTCGGGAATCTCATAGCCCGGTGCAGAAGGCACAGCCGCAATCGCGGCAAGGCTCTCCTTCGCAGCCGCCGACGGCTCTTCTCCGCCCGCGCGATACTTCGAAAGCGACTCTCCCGGAAGCACAATCGGCTCAGCAGGCGCCTCGTCCTGCGCGACGCCTTCCTCTCCCGAGCTCTCTATGCCGTAAAACGAGGTCCTCGGCGCAAAGCCCCGCGGCGTCCGCCGTCCGCGGTCACCACGGTCGCGGTCGCGTCCACCTCGTCCCCGCTCCTCACGTCCGGCCTGATCGCGACCACTAACGTTCTCCCGCCCAGAGCTCTCCTGCGAAGATTCACTCCCCTCGCCTGCAGCTTCGGCAGCAGCTGCTCCATCCACTTCGAGTGAGGACTCAGAAGACTCATACGGCGCGCTCTCCTCGCCCGAAGCCTCCGCTCCCACATTAGCTCCGGGACTATCATTGCCGCCCTGCTGGCGACCGCGTCCACGCCGACGTCCACGCCGCCCACGCCACCTGCGGCTTCCATCCGCTCCTGGAGCACCCTCGCCCGGAATACTCTCCTCCGCGCTCTCAATGCCTCCCTCCTCGGAAGGCGCAAAAGCCTCCTTGGAGTAGCTCTCTTCAGCCTCATCGCTGATCGAAGCCTCACTAGCCCCGCTGGTACCGCTCTCCGCTCCGACTTGGGCATCCCGATTGCCGCCGCGATCCCGGCGTCCGCGCCTTCCGCGTCCGCCGCGGTCTCCTGACCGGCTCTCTTCTTCCCCCGAGGAGTTTCCTTCCAGCGTCGTCGGCGCCGGGGTCCCCCGGTCGCGCCGCCCTCCGGCGCGCTGCGATCCCTCGCCGTCGAACTCCGCAGAGTCCCCGGCCTCTTCCATAAAGTCGGTAATGTACAGGAAGGCGTCGCGCTCCAGCCCAATGTCCACAAAACTGGACTGCATTCCCGGCAAAACCCGGGTCACACGACCGTTGTAGATCGATCCGGCAAGCGTGTACTCATTCTCGCGCTCGTAATACATCTCCGTCAGCGCGTCGTTTTCAACAATGGCAAGCCGCGTCTCGTGCGGCGTGCTCGATATATAGATTTCCTTTGGCATCTCTTCTGCTCTTTCTGCCCGTTATGGGCGGCAGACGAGGCAGAGAGGATATCGAGTGCTGGCTACCTGCAAAAAAGCTAGGTGCAGCTTACCGAGGGGCGGACAGGATTAAGGAACAAGTGCAGACTCGAATAAACGATCAGATATGGGTATACAACTCTGCCTGCAGCCTTTTCGCGGAATGCGGTCAGGATGGGACGATAGAGATCGGATACGCCAGAAAAACCTTCGAGCAACTGCCGGCATGCGGACTTTGTGACCGTAACAACCTCAAACCACATGGTTTGAAGCGGGGCCGTTTGCCATCCGGATGCATTCATCTTCCGTGAAAACCTGTCCGGCCAACGGATCGATGTCTCTCGCCTGGCCGGCCTTTTTCTTCAAAATCTTGTTAGCCGCTCCGGCGGCCTGCGCCTTTAAGGAGCGGATGTCGCTGACACAGCATCTACAGCCTGTCAGGTTCGTATCTCTAGTATTGCACTAAAGTCACAACGCTTGCCAGTATCACTTTGATCCCATAGACATCGCCCCAGAATTGTCATCCTGGGTGAAGCCCGAAAGGGGAAGTCGAGAGATCTGCCATTGGCCCGACTGCAGAATCCTTAGCGTAATTGAATCGCACCGGGGGTACTAGTTCACGAACCGGCTCATCCGTACATTCATCACGATCCCCAGGGCAAGGAAGGTGAACAGGATGGACGAGCCTCCGTAGCTCATCAAAGGCAGTGGAATCCCTGTCACCGGCATCAGCCCCACCACCATGCCGATATTGACGGCGATCTGGAAGACGATCACCGCCACCACCCCCATGATGATGTAGGTGCCGGGAAGGTCCGCCGCCGTCTGCGCATTCTGGATCAATCGCATCAGGATCAGAAAATAAATCAGCAGAACCCCCATGGCCCCCACAAAGCCATGCTCCTCACAGAAGGCCGCAAAGATGAAGTCCGTATACGGAATCGGAAGGAAGTCTCCCTGAGTCTGTGTGCCCTTGTTGGCTCCCTTGCCCCAGATCCCTCCCGATCCCACCGCGATCAACGACTGCCGGATCTGGTAGCCCGACCCTCTCGGGTCCGAGTCCGGATTGATAAACGCATTGATCCGGGCCTGCTGATACGGCTTCAGCCGCTTGCCGCTCTTCCAGGCCACTCCGCCCACCAGCAGCAGCACAAACACGATGACGATCACCTGGCGCAGCCGGATTCCTCCCAGGAACAGCCCCGCCATCAGGATCGGCGAATAGGTCAGCGATGTTCCCAGATCCGGCTGGGTCAGCACCAACGCCATGGGAACGCAGACCAGAGCCGCAGCCTTGCCGATATCCCGCCAGGTAAGCTCCCGCCCGGCAAGGTTCCAGAAGTAGCGCGCCACCGCGACGATCAACACCAGCTTCACCCACTCGGAGGGCTGGAAGTGAACCCCGCCGCCCAGGTTGATCCACCGCCGCGCCCCCAGCACCTTCTGCCCCGCCACCTTCACGGCGATCAGCGAAAAAATACTGATTCCATAGGCCCAGGGGACGATATCCAGCAGCACGTGGTAGTCGATCATCGAGATCAGGAACATCAGCAACAGGCCGGCGGCCAGAAAGCCCATCTGCTTGTGATCGAAGCCGTGAAACTTCGTATGCAGTGTAGCCGACTTGATCTCGAGCACGCTGATCACCGACAGCACGCAGACAAACCCGAGCAGGACCCAGTCGAAATCGCGATAGGAGGAGAGACGAAACATCTTCAGAGAACTATGGACTCAGTGTAGCCGCAATGCGGGCGGCTAGCGATTCCTCAAACACAACTTCAGTTGGAGACATCGGCTGCGGAAGCCTTCGGAGAAGCCTCTTTTGAGGCATTCTCAGCGGTCACCGGCACCGGGGCAGCCTGGGCGATCTTGATATTGTTCTCGCGCTTCCGCTGCTTGGCGACAAACGCATTGATGATCCCGGATGCAAGCCTGGCGGAGTTATTTCCCCAGTAGCCATGCTCCCACAGAACCGCGACTACGATGTCGGGGTTGCGGCGAGGCGTCATCCCTACAAACCAGGCGTTAGGGATCGTGTCCTTGTTCTTGCTGCTCTTGTCACGTCCGCTGACGATATCCGCCGTACCGGTCTTGCCCGCGAAGTCGATGCCTTCCAGGCGGGCGGCGTAAGCGGTGCCAATCGGGGAAGAGGTTACGGAGTACATGGCATCGGTAAGGATCTGCCAGTTCTGAGTCGACAGAGGAATCGTCTTTTCGCCGGAGCCGGGAAAGGTCTCATGAATGGCCTCGAGCTCATCCGCAGGCACCTCATCCGTGAAGACGACATGAGGGCGACGGAGAACGCCCCCTGAGGCAATCCCCGAGAGCGCACGGGCGAGCTGGATGGGGGTTGCGGTAACCGCCCCCTGTCCAATACCGACGGACATCGCCTCGCTCGGATACCACCTCTCATGGAAGGTCTTCATCTTCCATACCGTCGAGGGCATGTTTCCCGTCGCCTCATCCGGAAGGTCGATTCCGGTCTTCTGCGCGAGGCCCACCGAGGTGGCATAGCGGGCAATGGTGTCGATCCCGAGGCGGTCGGCGAGCGTGTAGTAAAAGGTGTCGCACGAGTAAGGGATGGCGGTGTCGATGGTGACCATGCCATGGTTGCGGTCGCAGGAGAAGTAGTGTCCGTAGAAGGTCGCCCCGTGGTTGCAGGGCACATGCATGAGCTGGGCGACACCCTCCTGAAGACCGGCGTACGACATGATGATCTTGAAGGTCGAGCCGGGGGCAAGCTGAGCCTGAATCGCCTTATTCAGCAGCGGATGATTGGGATTGGTGAGGATCTCGTTCCAGTAGCTTTTGGTCAACCTTATGGCGAACTGGTTGGGATCGAAGGTCGGCCGCGAGACCATCGCGAGGATCTCACCCGTGTGCGGGTCCATCGCAATGACGGCACCGTTCTTGCCCTCCATCGCCTTCTCGGCCGCCATCTGCACGTCGAGATCGATGGTCAGCTTCAGATCCTTCCCGGGCTGGGCCATCGTCTCACCCAGATGCCCGATCTCCTTGCCGTGTGAGTTGACGATCACATCGCGGCTGCCGTCTACGCCGCGCAGCAGAGAGTCGTAGGTCGCCTCGACACCCGACTTCCCGACTACGTTGCCTGGCAGGTAGAACGCGTACTTCTCCTTGTTGAGATCCTCTTCGGAGATCTCACCGACGTAGCCGATCAGGTGCGCCGCAAAGCCGTCGCGCGGGTAGACCCTGCGCTGCTCTTCCAGAGTCTCGAGCTCCGGCAGCTCGTTGCGGTGCGCCTCGATGAAGGCCTGCTCGTCAGGCGTAATGTCCTGCTTCAGCGGAATGGGCTGATACTTCGGCGCCGTCTGGTACTTCTTCAGCGCGGCCTCGATCTGCTCAACGGTAAGGTGCAGACCTGAAGCGATCATGGGAAGATCGGTCCCAAAGCTCTTCACCTGTTCGCGAAGGATATAGCAGGAGACCGAAGGGTAGTTGTCGACCAGCAGCCGCCCTTCCCGGTCAAAGAGCCTCCCTCGCGGAGCCATTACAGGGACCTTACGGATGCGATTGGCCTCGGCCATGGCGCGGAAGTTGTCCGCGCTGACCACTTCCAGCCGCCACAGGCCGATGGAGAGGACCAGAAGAATCGCCGCGATCAGGTACTGCGCCACATGCAGCTTACCTGTCGGCAGCTTTTCGTTCTTTCCCAGCGTCAGCTCAGTTTGCGGGTTCAGTTCCATGGATGTCCTGGTGTTGAAATTAGACGATACACCGCTTCATTCGGCTCTCTTGGTGGTGTCCAGCAAAAGAAAGACCGGGATCGCCACGACGGTATTCGCCAGGGCGCGCAGCAGCTCCTGGATCCACTGCATATGAATCTCCGTCTGTCCCAGCAACCTGCGGCCGATCAGGAACAGGATGGCACTGTTCAGCATCGAGAAGGCGAAGTTCATAATGACGCGGGTGGTCAGGCTATCGACGTCAACCTGGATCCCGATACTTGCAGCGATGTAGCCGATGACAGACTTCGCCATGCCGTTGACCCCGATAGGCCGGCCGGTCAGCGCGTCCTGCACCAGACCGATCGCGGCTCCCGTCAGGGTTCCCACCGTGGGGCTGCGCCGCGAGACCGCAAAGAAGATCGCCACGATCAGGGGGAGATCCAGCATCGAGAACCGCCAGAAGAGCTTCGATAGCAGGACCTGCAGCACGATCGCCGCCACGGGAACAAGAATCGTGACGGCAGGTGAAAAGCTGTGCTCTTCGAGCTCGCGCCGGGATGTATAGCTCAGGCTGGGCATAATTTATGGGTTGTCCGGCTCCGTGCTGCGTGGTTTGGGCTTGTCTTGAGTAGAAGGGGGCTTGGGAGCAGTAGAAGGGGGCTTGGGAGCGGGTGGCTTGCTGGCCGCGGGCGAATCCCCCTCGCCTTCCGACGCAGGCGCCTGTGCCTGCGGAGCGCTTCTTTGTGGGTGCGGAGCGGGGGAAACGTACTCGGTCGCACCGTGCTCGGCGCCTGGCTTGAGCGACGATGCCGGAGGAGTCGCACCCGGCGAATAGCGATCCGGATGAAGCGCCGGCTGTGGCTTCGGCGCCGGGCTGGCAGCGGTTGGGTTGGATAGATCGACCGGAGCCTTATCCCCTGGCGCTTCTCCTCCCTCGTGGATGCTCGGCAGCTTCTCCGAGATGATCTGCGCCGCCGATTGCGCGGCAGCCTCGGCAGCAGCCTCGTCGGCAGCGGCCTTTGCCGCAGCCATCTCCTTCGCCCTCGCCTCGCCCTGCGCCAGGTCCTTTTTGGCCAGCGGCGAGAGATCGTTCCGAGTGCCGGTGATTACAAGCACCTCTTCCAGTTGAAAGAGGTTTGTGGACGGCTTTATCTGGATGATGGTGTAGGGCTGGTGATCGGGGTCCGGCGCGATTGATTCGATCGTACCCACACTCAGGCCGCGCGGATAGATCTGGTCTCCTCCCGAGGTCAGTACACTCTCTCCCGGCTTGATGCGTGAGTCCGGCGTCAGGTTCGTAATCACGATGTGGCCGGTCTGATTTCCCCGCAGGATGGCCCGTATCCTCGTCGAAGCCAGCAGGACTCCCGCGCCTGAGGTCGGATCATTGATCAGCAGAATCTGGGAGGTATGTGGAAAGGCCGCGCGGATCTTGCCCACGATCCCATCCGGAGTCATCACGGCCTGATCGACCTTCAGCCCCTCGTCGGCTCCCTTGTCGATGTACAACACGCGCGACCGATCCGTTCCGCTGGCCCCGATGACCTGCGCCGCGACGGTGGTGCTGACGTAGTTGCGCTGGAAGTTGAGCAGCGTCTGCAGCCGGTGTCCCTGAAGGGCATCCTCGGCCAGCTGCGCCTGCTCCAGCCGAAGCCGTGCCACTTCATCCTTCAGGGAGCGGTTTTCCTGCTTCGTTCCGCGCAGGTCGACGTAGTTCGACCAGCCATAGCGCACGTTATAGCCGATCCCATGAAAGAACCTCTCAATCGGCGCAATAGCAGCCACGACCGAGGATCGCAGCAGAGTCACCTTCTTTCCATCGGGCGCACCTACCTCCACGGGCCGGCGAACCTGAATCGCCAGGCCGATGGTCTGGGCCAGCAGCACGGCCACCAGGACGAGCACATTTTTGAATCGAGAGAAGAAAGACTCCATGGGCTTTTCCTCATTATCCCGCGAGTCGGCTCAACATGCAGATTGGCGCCGGTGATGCCTGCCACGCCGGACGCCTGAAACGGCCCTCAAAAGATACTGGAGGCAAACTCTACCAGCCCCTCACGCCAGACAATATAGCTGTGCGTCCCCTCCGGCTCCTCCAACCGGGCCGCCTGTCTCTTCTGCCCAAGCCACGCCGCCATCCGCCGGTTGCTATCCAGTAGCTCATCCTGACGGCCGCAGACCATCCAGACAGGGTGTGCTCCTGGCGCGAAGGAGGGAATCTGGGTGTCGAAGTCGAGATTTTTCAGCGCCGAGCTCTCGCCCCCGACCCAGCCGAACCGGTCACGGTGGCTCAGCCCGATAATCATGCTTTCGAGGCCTCCCATCGACGCCCCCAGGATGGCGGTTCCATCCGCATCCTTGCGCACATGATAGGCCGATTCGACCTGCGGCATCACCTCGGTCAGAAGCGCCTTTTCGAATAGCCGCAGGTTCCGCTCTACCGCCGCGGGATCGTTCCATAGTTCGTAGTCATCGTCAAACTTCATCTCGCCGTAGCCAAGCGGCATCACCACGACCATGGGTTTTGCCCTTCCCTGCGCGATCAGGTTGTCGAGAATCAGGTTTGCCTGCCCGAAACGGCTCCAGCTCTCCGGCCGGTCTCCCCAGACATGAAGAAGGTAGAGCACGGGATAGGGCTTCGCCTTCGGATCGTATCCGGGCGGGGTGTAGACGACAAAGCTGCTGCGATTCCCTAGAAGTCCCACGACGACCTTCGTCTCATACTCATGGTTATGGACCGCGCCGCGTGGAGCGCCGGCATCCTCCCAGGGCTCCGGCGGCGTGCCAGGAATAACAAGGAGATCGTTCCCATATCGCCGCGTCTGGTTCTGGGGATCGTGAACCGTCTTTGCCTGTCCGTTGATGGAGAACCGGTAGCCGTAGATCTCAGGCCGCAGAGGCGCCGTCGTTACGCTCCACACACCATTTGCGCTCTTTTGCATAGGGAGCCTGTCGGCGCGGTTCTCCAGCACAAGATTTACCTGAGACGCCTTTGGGTCGAAGTACCGGAAGGTAACGCTACGGTCCGGATGAACCTCGGTCGAGCGGAAGGCGGGCTGCTGCGCCAGAACCGGCACATTCAGGACAAGCGACAAGATCAGAGCCCGTGTGATTCGCATCTCCATTCCATCGCGGCACCACGACCGCAAACTGAGCCTTCGCACAGGCAGAAGGAGCGCGCCGCGCCCCTCGCCATACGGGAAGTGTAGTCGAACGCGCCAACGCTCCGATTCCATACAGCGCATAATAGTGGGAATGGCATTTCGCTCCGGTTTCGTCTCTATCATCGGCCGCCCCAACGCAGGCAAGTCGACCCTGCTGAACGCTCTGCTCGGCCAGAAGCTGGCGATCGTCACCCACAAGCCGCAGACGACGCGCACACGTATTCACGGCGTTCTGGAGGTGCCGCTCCGAAAGAAGAGCCGCACGGATCCCGGACATCCGGCAGCGCAGGTCGTCCTCGTCGATACTCCCGGCATCCACAAGCCGGCGACCCAGCTCGACCGTCGCATGATGCAGGAGGTTCAGGACGCTCTTGAGTCACGCGACCTTGTCCTCTTCCTCGTCGACGTGACGCATCGCATGGCTCGCGAGAACGACGCGGAGAGCAAATCTCCGTTCGCGGCCCGTAGACGGCTCTCCGCCGCCGAGGACGAGTTTGCCATGTCGTTCGTGCGCAAGCTGAGCTGCCCGGTCCTCCTTGTGCTCAACAAGATCGACGCGGTCGCCAAGGCAGACCTTCTGCCGCTGATTTCGCACTGGAGCTCACTGCACAACTTTGCCGCGGTGATTCCGATCTCGGCGAAGAAGAAGCAGGGACTGGACCTTCTGCTCGACCAGACTGTCGCTAAGCTTCCCGAGGGCCAGCGCTACTTCCCGAAACATCAGCTCACCGACCAGCCGGAGCGCTTCCTCGCCGCCGAGATCATCCGCGAAAAGATCCTTCTGCTCACCGGCGAGGAGGTCCCTTATGCAACCGCGGTGGTCATCGAAAGATTCGAAGAGCCCGCCTCGATGAAGAAGACGAAAGACGGCAAACTGCCCGTTACCAAGATCGCCGCCGCGATCTTCTGCGAACGCGCGGGGCAGAAGGCCATCCTCATCGGCAAGAACGGCGAGATGCTCAAACGCATCGGCACCACGGCGCGCAAGGAGATCGAGTCGATCCTGGGCACACGCGTCTTCCTCGAGCTCTTCGTCAAGGTCCATGAAGACTGGCGCAGCTCCTCGAGCTTCGTCGAAGACCTCGACTGGCGGCGCCAGCTCGAAGAGATCGCCGCGAAGCAGGGCGATACGGACCTCTAACCTCCGCCGCGGCTTGACGCTCCCACAGCCAGCCCATATTCTCCTCATACGCGAGAAATCCCTGGCTTCCGCGGCTCCCAAGCTTCCGCTGCTTCAGCAAGCCCGGCGATCTCGCATGCGATAAGCAAAGGACCAATGGAGAACCCGTTGCACCCCAGATCCCCCCTCTTCGACCGGCGCAGATTTCTTGAGCTCGGCACACTAACCGCCGCCTCACTCGCTCTCGAGTCTCAGGCCTTCTCCCAGCAGAAGGCGTCTGAGCGATTCAAGCCCTTCGCTATGGGCCTGCTCATCAAGCCGTTCCCCGACCCTGAGCAGAAGATCGCGCTCGTCCGCCAGCTTGGCATCCCCACCTGCTTTCTCTCACTTGACTCCTACATCGGCAAGTTCACCCCGGCGCTGGCCACCCAGATGCGCGATGCGCTCGACAAGCACCAGGTGGTGGCGACGACGGCCGAGGTAGTCAATCCGCAGCCGCTCAAGTGGAACTTCACAGAAGGCCCCTCCACCATCGGCGTCGTCCCGCAAGCCTATCGCGCAGCCCGCATCGACGCCCTCAAGCAGACCTCCGACTTCGCCAAACAGCTTGGTATCGACAAGATCCAGACACACTGCGGCTTCATCCCGGAGAATCCAAAAGACGAGCTCTATGAGGAGACCGTACAGGCCATCCGCGAGCTTACCCTTCACTGCGCCGGCAACGGCCAGAGCTTCCTGATGGAGACCGGCCAGGAAACCCCAACAACTATGCTGCGGGTCATCCGCGACGTCAACCACCCCGCGCTCGGCGTAGGACTCGACACGGCGAACCTCATCCTTTACGGGAAGGCTAATCCCGTGGATGCGGTCAAGATCCTCGGCCCTTACGTCCGCGCCATGCACGCCAAGGACGGCAAGTGGCCGACCGATCCCAAAGAGCTTGGCGAAGAGGTCGTCATAGGCAAGGGTGAGGTCGACTTCACGAAAGTCTTCAGCGAACTTCACGCGGCAGGCTACAAGGGAGCCGTCAGCATCGAGCGCGAGACCTCAGGACCGAAGCAGCTTGAGGACGTTCGCGAGGAAAAGGTTTACCTCGAGCGCATCCTTAGCCAACTCAAGATTGCCTGACCGTAATACTCCAGGAAGGACCGCACACGGAAATGAATCGACGCGAATTTGTGCAGGGAGCTGCCGCCGCCGGCAGCCTGATGATCGTAAAACCGGAGACCGCCTTCGGCTACGCCGCAAACTCCCGTGTGCGCTGGGGCCTGCTGGGATGCGGCCGGCGCGGTACCTCCGTGGCTACTTCATTTGCGAAGAACGCCGGGGTCGAGATCACGGCCCTCGCCGACATCTTCCCCGATCAGCTCGAAATCGGCAAAAAGCACTTCGACGAAGTAAATGCCTCGCTCGGTCTGCCCGCGATCGACACCAAGCGCACCTTCCACGGGCACGAAGCCTATAAGGCCATCGCCGCCTGCCCCGACGTTGACGCCATCCAGATCTCCACTCCGCCCTTCTTCCACGTCGGGCATCTCGATGCCATCACCGCCGCGGGCAAACACGCCTACTGCGAAAAGCCGGTCGGCGTCGATATCCCCCAGACCCGGCACGCGCTCGAGATCGGGAAGCGTGAGAACGGAAAGGTCAGCATGGCCGTCGGCTTCCAGATCCGTTCTGCTCCTCCCTTCGTCGAGCTTGTCCGGCGCATTCACGAGGGGCAGATCGGGAAGATCGCCCAGATCGCGGCGTACTATAACTCGCCTCCCGCCGTCATGGTCGATCGCGGAGCACCGTCTTCCGACGAATACCGTCTCCGCAACTGGCTGCTGTACCGCAACCTCTCCGGAGACATCCTGCTCGAACAGAACATCCACGTCATCGATGTCTGCAACTGGGTCATGGGAGCGCATCCCATCGCCGCGTATGCGAAGAGCAGCCGCAAGGTGGTCCAGAACGCCGGCAATACCTCTGACAACTACGAGGTCATCTTCACGTATCCCGGAGATGTTGAGCTCAGCTTCACCTCGACGCAGTTCAACAAGAATCACTTCTTCGATGTCTCGGAACGCTTCTTTGGCAGCGAAGGCCTCGCCGACGCTCCTTACAGCGGCGCGCTGCAGATTCGCGGAACCCATCCCTGGGCATGGAGCTCCAACGCCACCGCTCCCACTGGCCAGTTCGCCGCCAATGGAGACTTCTCCGACAATCTCGCCGAAGCGGACGCCATGAAGGACCGTGACTTCGTCGGGAGCATCGTCTCCGGCAAGCTGCAAAACCAGATCGCCGCCGGGGTCGACAGCGCCCGCAGCTGCATCATGGCGCGCAAGTCCGCCGAGACAGGCCGCACCGTCACCTGGCAGGAGATCGAGGCCGACAAAGAAGCTTACTCGCTCGGAATGGATCTGAAGCAGTTCGGCTAAGCGCAGAGGTTCGCGGCGAAGTCTACTCCTTCACACTCACCCCAAGCGCCTTCATCTTGCGATAGAGATGACTGCGCTCCAGTCCCAGGCCTTCGGCCGCGCGGCTGATGTTGCCGTGCACCTCGTCCAGCTTCTTCAGGATGAACTCGCGCTCGTAGGCCTCCCGCGCCTCCACCAGGCTCGAGAACTCCTCGGTCTTCGTGTTGATCCTTCCCGAATCCGTCAGCTTCGGCCCGCGATACACCAGCATCGGCAGATGTTTCTTCTCGATCCGCTGCACCTTGGGGTTCAGGATCAGGACGCGCTCCATCAGGTTGCGCAGCTCGCGCACATTGCCCGGCCAGTGATACTGCTTCAGCGTGGCCAGCGCCTCTTCGGTCATCTCCATATGCGGCCTTCCGTAGCGTGGCCCGAACTCAGCCAGAAACTCCTTGACCAGCAGCGGAATGTCCTCTCTTCGGTCGCGCAGCGGAGGAACATAAAACGGAATCACATTCAGCCTGTAAAAAAGATCTTCGCGAAAGTTTCCGCGCGCGATCTCTTCCTCCAGATCCTTGTTCGTAGCCGCGATCACACGCACATCGACATGCACCGGATGCAAGGCGCCCACGGGAAGAAACCTCTGCTCGTCCAAAGCCCGCAGCACCTTCGCCTGCGTCTTCAGGCTCATGTCTCCAACCTCGTCGAGGAAGAGCGTTCCTCCGTCAGCGCGCTCGAAGGTGCCTCGCTTCTCCGGCGGCCCACCCGCAACAGCTCCGTGGCGGTAGCCGAACAGCTCGCTCTCGATGTAGTCCTCCGGAATCGCCGCACAGTTCAGCTCGACAAATGGCCGCTCCTTGCGCAGACTTGCGGCGTGCATGGCGCGGCCAATCAGCTCCTTGCCCGTGCCGCTCTCGCCGAAGATCAGCACGCGGCCGTTGGTCGGCGCCATCAGCTGGATCTGCTGCCTGAGCGCCTTCATCGCGACACTCAGTCCGGTGACATTTCCTCGCACCGACAGTTGCCGGGCGAACTCGGCGTTGTCCTCACGCATCTGCCGGGCGCGCATCGCGTTCTTCACAACAATCAGAGTGCGATCCAACGACAGCGGCTTTTCCAGAAAGTCGTAAGCTCCCAGTTTGGTCGCCCGTACCGCCGCCTCAATGGTGCCATGGCCGCTGATGATCACAACCTCGGGCATGGATGCATTCTCCAGCTTGCGAATCTCCCCCAGCGTCTCGAGACCTTCACGATCCGGCAGCCAGATATCCAGCAGCACAACGTCGTAGTCGACATCGCGCACCAGCTCCAGCGCTTCGGTCGCCGTTGCGCTGGTCGTGACGAGATAGCCCTCTTCGCGCAGGATCCCCTCCAGCGATTCGCGAATCTCCGCCTCGTCATCGACGATCAGAACGTGGTTCAAGCCGTTACTCCTTCATTGCCGTGCAGTGTCGCCGTCGGCAGCTCCTGCTCTCCTTCGCCGTTCGTGGCTGGCCGCAGCTCAAGGATGAACTTTGCGCCGGCCGGAACATTCTTCTCCGCGCGAATCGTTCCCTGGTGCTCCTGAATAATCTTCGCCGCGATCGCCAGTCCCAGCCCCGTGCCTCGCTGCTTGGTCGAAAAATATGGAAGGAACAGCCGCTCGCGCATCTCGTCAGTCAGACCCGATCCCGTATCGGCAATCGTCAGCTCGACCATGCCATTCTCCAGCAGGCTCGTCGTAATTCTCAGCTCGCGCAGCAGGCTGGACTGCATAGCCTCGGCGGCGTTGTCGATCAGGTTGCCCAGCGCGCGCTTCAGAGCCTCGGGATCGGCCATCACTAGGGGAAGCCCCTTGCCCATCCGCTTCACCACCGTGATCGCCTGCATCCTTCCCGCAAACATTGCCAGCGAATTCTCCACGATCGTGTTCAGATCGGCGGGTCGCGGCTGAGCCGTCGGAAACTCCGCCAGAGCCGAGAACTGGTCCACCAGCGACCGCATGCTCTCTACCGAGCTCGAGATGACTTCGCTGCATCGCCGGATCACCCGCGGCGAGGGCGATTCAATTTGGTGAAAGCGCAGCGTCTCGGCCAGACGGTCGATATGCCGGCGAATCTGTTCTGCACTCAAGCCAATCGGCGTCAGCGGATTCTTGATCTCATGCGCCACCCGTCTCGCCACCTCTTTCCACGCAGACTGCTTCTGCGCCCGCAGCAGCTCGGTCGCATCTTCCAACACTACGACGTATCCGCGGTGTTCGCGCCGCATCCGTTCATTGCCGACCGAGGCCTCCAGAAGCGCGACCGTCGCCAGCAGATTAAGCGTGCCGCCAAAGCTGCCCTCCGCCGGAGAGGCCATCTCGATCTCGCTCGATGCCGAACCCATGCGGTGGCTGCGCTTGATCAGCCGGTCCAGCACCTCGGCAACATCGGCGGGAAAGACCTCCTCTATCGTTTGCCCAAGAAACGGCCTCTGCCCGC
>Ga0193743_1000849_pt1 | contig 23782 bp, 30 predicted proteins | sample L2c2metaG_FD_143038 | JGI IMG/M metagenome (GOLD analysis project Ga0193743, IMG submission 143038) | Soil microbial communities from a riparian zone of the East river system, Colorado, United States - L2c2 | ecosystem: Environmental > Terrestrial > Soil > Riparian zone | place: USA: East River... | reverse complement strand
TGATGTATGTCTAGTAGTAGCCTGTATACCGTCCCATGATGAGTGAGTTGCACAAGTTGAAAAAAATAGATGATTTAATAAAAATGCTTTTAAAATGTCCTTTTGCTCTTCTCTTCCTTGGCCACCTCCATCATCAGATCTGACACAAGCAAATTATCAGATAAAATAAAATTGAGGACTGCGGCTACCAGAAAACTCACCGCCCCAAACTGAAGCTTGCACAGAATTTACAACGTCTTCGGGATCATCGTCCACCTCGGACATACGCCTATAGTAATATAAAAAAACGTTCACGAAGGTTGGTATAGAAAGACTTGAAACGTTGAATGAGTAAACTTACGGCGATTTGGTCATATCCAATGAGGGTGAGCTATATTCACTAGTCCGTCTACCGCTTCTCTGCAACCTCGATCCAGACGTCAAGTCCATCGACGCAGACCATGTATAGTCAGGGTTCTTATATCTAGAATCCCTCGGAGTCGGACTTGCGTTGGGAGAAGATTCAAAACCAGCGCTGGCAATATCTTGTGACGACATCGGAGGCGTTTCGGGTGTATTCTCCACGACAATGGATGGAATGTCTGTCATACAAGAGTTGAGGGACACGATAACGGGAGAACAAAAGATAACATTACCTTTCTCGTACTTCTCTGCCCTTTTCTTTTCTAAATGCGCCAAAAACTGTCGTCGATACGAGATCGTCTTGAACAAAGACCGCACACGATCGAGGTTCACCAAGTCAGTAACTAGTCTGTTAGTTTCATTCCTCACGAGTAAATCTTGCAGGCTGCGAATCCCAGACAACGTAAGTAAGTTGACGCATGAGAAGATTGGCAAGACCACTTACACTAAGGATTCAGCGTCAACAATCAGTTTATGATGTGCAAGAAGGGTCAACATATCTATGAATGATATCCCAAGCCCCTTCTCATGGGATATACTTGCTTCATGATAGAGGCGACTATAGATAGCTTTGCGTTTCCGAACTTCCGCATAATCGATGTCATCCAGGATTCGTTCCAACTTGCTTAAATCCAGGCCATCCACAACTCGCGGTGACCACGCCTGCTCAGTCAGGGGATCTTTGCAGATTTCGACGATATTTGAGATCCTGTATTCCGCTGGATAGATCCGGACTTCAAACACGCCACTGAGTTTCTGGGGTACACACAATCAATAACGAACTACCACAACTTATGGTCGTTCTTGTAAGCCTTACCGAAAAAAATGCCGCAAACTGATGCCGCTCCAAATGCCCTGTCTTCTGATTCGAAAATTCAGCCCAGACCTTCTTGAAACTTCGCATCTCCTCTCGTGAAATTGAACTAGATCCACTGCCAGACACTTGGAAGACGTAAGAAAAGTTTTCCACTACCACACCTACATGCATACATTGAGTTTACGGGTAAATCAATGAGAAAATTGGTCATACCGGTGAACATATTGAGAAAAATATACTGAAAACGCGACTACGTCAGACAGAAACAACTTATCTTTTCAGGCCAAGGTGCACATACCATGCTCAGAAGATTCCAAGCTATGAAAAGTGAAAGTGCCCAAATTCCGCTGCCACAGTCAGATTCCAAACTGTCCGTGCACCGAGGGTAGGTTAGATCACTACTGTAACCAAAAAAAAACATCGTTTTGTGATCCCGCAGGGAGATATGCTACAGGAAAAAAAACTCACAAATCGTGCATATACTGATTCCAGTTTTCTCTAAAAAACAAAAGAAAAATTAGAGAAGGAAAGCATGGAAGGAAGAAAATTGAATCATGTCACGAACCCCGTACTCTGGAAAGCCAACATCACCAGGGCAGAGCCCAAAGAATAATAGTTGGTAGTCGGAGACTCCGCTCCACCCCACTTCGTTAAGCCAAAGACCTCAACATACAAGATCGCAAAGAACAGGAACAACACAAGCCAAAGCCCAAGCAAACTCAGAATAACAGGTAGACTCGCACTGTGAAGGATAAATCAAAACAGGTCAGGTTTAAAAAAATCTTTCGAGAATTTAACACCATCAGTGAAACATACACAGCCGTTTTAAAGAGCATATTCAAGCTGTTCGTGCGCTGAACGAGTTTGAATGCAATGCTGACAAGGAAGAGTTTCTGGAACTGCTGTGTTACGAATCCACTGTTATGAAAACGGACGGCAAGAGTTGTGATGAAACTGCCGGTGGCGATAATGAGATCAAATAAGTTCCAACCATTTGCTCGGAAGCTGCGCCATCCCAGACCAAAAGAGCGCACGAAGACATCAAAAAGGTAAATGCACAGGAGAGCCAGGAAGAAGTCATCTAAAAAAAAAAAAGGTTATCGTTCACTACTTGAGCAAAAGTCTATAAGATTTCCCAAACTTACTACGGAAAGTATCAGCCAGACGGTGTGTAGAAAAAGTTTGCGTCCTTTTCGAATAATATATGCATGAGTAATGTCGACAAAAGATGCGAAAAGAAACACATACATCAAAGCGAGAATATGGAGGACAAACAGTAACGTCATGGCCCTCGCCCACCAGCCATGTTTGCGAACGGCGAGATCATAGCACCACTTCCTGAAACGGCCCGTTGGACGAATCGTTGGTCGTTTCGAGGGCTTCTGTCGATTAAACAGCTTTTTCAAATCGATCCATTCTCGTTGAGCTTTCGTCAACAATGCCATTCCAGTTTTGGACCTGAAGTTTCCTATAATAATACTACATCGCCCCAATTCAATCATCAACGCAACACACTTTGATATGAAAACATCTAACCATACCTGACGAAAAGAGTCAAGATCACTACACCACCCATAAGGTTATAAATGACGAAGAAAATGGCATTTTCTGGTGCCGCGTTTGTCCGAGGTTGTAATCCGACCCCTGTGATGCTAGTAGCCACGTTCATCACATCAATCCAGCCTTCCAAAGAAACAATCTCGAACAAAATAAACAGAGACGAACGGAAGGAGTCGAAGCTGAAAACCGTTGACGGGGAAGGGTCACCCCAAACATGAGGAACCGGAAATCCAAAAGAGTTGCCGTAAATGGTGTTCGGAAACTCGTTGATACAGTCCGAGACGCCTTGGACCTGAGTGTCGTTGCACAAGTTCATCCTCCCGTTGAATATGTTGAGACCCCAGACGGCATACGGAATCATATACAGAATCGCCAAAATGCCAGCGTCCAATATTCGAATTGCGCCCGATATGATGAGATTCTGGAACGTATTCCTCATTTTATCGATGAGTGTTATCAGCCTCAACGCCCTCAACGCTTTCAAAGACCTCGTAATCCTACTGAGGCCTCCGATGACGAGGAATCCGGTCGTCACATTGGTAATAATCCCAGCCATGATAATGAAATCCAGACAATTCCAGATACTTCTCAGATAGGCATTCGGAGTGAACAAGAACCCATCCGCGATGATTTTGATAAGGAATTCGATGAATAGAGTCAACCCGAAAGTCGCCTCAGCAATTTCAAACCAAGCGCCAAGGGTTTTTTCATGCTGAAGGAAGAAATTCCGTCGATAAACAGGTGTAGCGATTCCCTCTACCACAATACCGCCGATGACCGCTAGAAGGACTATTAGCTGGAAGATGGTATGAGCCACAGGAGAATATGGTGTGCCGAAAATGCGTTCGCCTCTCGCCGGTCGTACCACCTTCTGACAAAACTGTCGCAACTTGTTCTTCTGTCCTATCACCCAGAAAACTTTGTCGTACGAAGGATGATCACGTATGAAGTCCGCTTTTTGTGCGCGCCTCTCATGTTTTTCATCGTCACCCACTCCCACTCCGGCATCAGGGTTGACAGAAGCAAGAAGCTCTCTGGATTAAGGGGGATTTTCATATATGTCAAGTTAGCAACGGAACTTATCTTTGATCTTATGAAATGAGAAGAAAGGGGAATGGAATAAATAATGTTAAGGATTTCTCTCACAGATGTCGTTCCATTTCCTCGTCCAATGGATCCAAGGTTGTTGATGTAACTGCTGTCTCTTCTCCTTGTTGTCGTAGAGTTGTCATGGGGATATCATCAGTCTTGTCTTCGCCAGAAAACAACTGTTGCAGTGTCGATAAAGATTTCGATGAATAATGTCTCGGCTGCATGAACCGAGGCTTCCTCTTCTATACGATCAACCTCAACAAACAGAAAAAAGAAAGAAAAAAGGACTCACACTAGCAGCAACAGCAGCTCTAGCCGCATCCGACCTTGACAAGGAATTATCTTGAATCAACACTTTCTGCATGGGAAGCACTAGATTTGAAGGGAGATTGTCGACTTTAACCGTCACCGGATTGGCTTTTATCCATCGATAAGGGTTGAAACGTCGTAACCAAGCCGTCTCTCCACGCCTTGCCTTCTGTTGGCTATAGAAATCCGACGTCTGTTTGGCCTTCTTCTGTTCTTCCGCAATTTCAAAGTTCTCATTGATAACAGCGATGAACATTTGCAGAACGATAACTATGAACGACATAAGGAGATGAGGGGGTCAAATCCAAAAGCAGAAAGAAAGAAGATAACTCACAATTCGCAAATAACATCCAAGCAGCAATAAAAATCAACACAATGGCGGATTGACCCAACGGAACCTCAGTCGTCGCCGCCCCATATAATACATCTGGCCAATTCTCAGAAGAGAAAATCTGGTACATCGCCAAAAAAGAATTCCAAAGCTCTCCAAAGTTGACTCGCGAAGTCGAACTAAAATCACCACGCAACAGCTGGACAGCTACTAACGCAGCGATATAATTGACTATGATCAGGAAAAGTGCCATATTCACGAGACCATACATATTTCCGAACACAGCGAGCTATAATCCCAGTAATTGCAAGGAATGAGAAGAAGTCAGTGAATGGAAAATGGAATTTTGCGCAATGAAATAAAGTAAAAACAAGTGAACGGCAGCTCACCAACAATGGTTTCATCCTCGGAATCACCAAAATAACCCTGTAAAACCTCGCCAGCTGAAAAATTGTGAACCAAGGGTACACTTTTGAATATCTAATCGCCGGGATTTGTATAATCGTACATCCAACCGCCAAGAATCCATCTATCCAGTTGTTCCCATGCTCAAAAAAGCGTCTCCATTCTGGCAATGACGCCAGAACGCGCAATATTATTTCAACGTCAAATGCGAGGGTCATGGCTAGTTCTCCGTAGTACAGGATGAGATCGTGGGTGGCTGAGATGTTAACTGAACGTGTGGCCTGGAGAACGAGAGAGGCTAGGGCTAGGATGACCCATATCCAGGAAGTGTAGCTGTATATGGTTTTGAAAACATTGGATCGAGCAGGAGTTCTACGGCCCTGGATGAAGAGCCATCCATCATCTTGACCGTCTTTATCGATTCGTACGAGTCTACGCACCAACTGAATCGGTTGGGTATGTCAATTAAACCAAACAAACACTCACGGAGCAGCACCAAAAGCACTCTTTTTCGTCTCCGACCTAATAGCACCAAACGTATTCGTAATTACAGCCACAAAAAGATTGATAAGCCAGAAATTCAGCACGATGATGGCGATGATGAAAAAGAAGCACGAGACGAAGAATTCCGCGTCGATCACGGAATACATCAACGAGCTCCACTGTTGTAGATGTAGCGATGATTAACATCATCTCAACGAATATGTGGTGGAACCACTTACCCCGTTGGCGCTGGCGACGATGACGACTTGGAGAGCAGCATAGTAGATGGCGTCAAAACTTTGGATGTTACTATGTGGATTCAACGCTTCCTGCTCAAAAACAAAAAAAAAAAAAAGGAAAAAGACAATGATTAGCCATTCATCTCATTTTCAAAATCCCTCCAAAAAAAGAGATCATAAAACAATAAAAAACCAACGCGTACCACACAAACCTGTCCCAGAGGACAGATATATCCCTTCGCTTCAGGCAAAACTGTATGTCCATCCAGCCGTAGATAACCCACCTCATGCAGCGTCACTGGGTGTATAAAGCCACCGCAGAATTGGCTGTTGCGTGGGATGGGGGACGTTTCGCCGAGGGTGGGGGAGATAAGGCATGTACGTCGGAGGGAACCTTTGAATGATTGGACACCGATTATGCTACGTCGAGATGGTTGTTTATTGGGAAAAGGTGGAGAGGGGGGGAGGTAGTAATGAGTTGAAGAGTTTCAAGAAAGATCAATGGAAAAGAACATACGAAAAAAGCACGATAGCGAATAACACGAAATAAACCACACTCGCGAGCAAAGGACGAGCCGTCTTCAAAGAATGCATAATCGTCTTCGAGGGTTTTTAAAGAAACAACAAGTTAGCATATCGCGTTTCGATAGCTGATAGCTCTCCACCCTTGCCCCTGCTCCTCCCACAATCCATCCACCCCCGCACCTTCAAAAACAAAAGTAACTTATGAACTCACCGTAGTCCCTGAAGTGACACTCAACAATCTAGCAGTCCGAATAACGCTGATAGCCCTAAACACTCCCACATGTAGGCCATCCCTATGTTCAAATCCGGCAGTGGCCAGCCCAAACATGATCCAAAAACAAACAATAGCTAAAAAATCAATCCGAGTCCAGCTTTGGCGGAGATATGGGACGTTGCGTTGCGTTTTAAACTGGTGGTGGGAAATACTTAGGCGGAAGGGGAGGGACAGAGAATCGACCTGCTGCCAGTTTGGGTTTGGATTACCAGTGCCAGGGGGTTTGGCATCAGACCTCATAACTCTCGACAAATAAGTGGGTTCCGAAGGCTCTCGAATGATAGCATGTGCTCTATGAGCTGCGTCCGCTAGTTGAGATGTAAGATTTGTGTCGTGATGATGGGCCTGGTTATGATTGGGGGTGGTGATGCCATTGGTGTTAAGGTTGTCGTTGAGATGGCCGGTCTCAAACTTGGCAGTCGAAAGCCCCCCATCTACAGGCGTAGCCTCATACGGGTACTCACTTCTTTCGTCTCCGCCATTAGCAAAGTGAGGTGGGGGCGGGGACGGGGCCCGACTTGCAAGCGCAAAAGGCCGCAGCAAATTCCTCTGAAGTCTTCTAAACCTCTGGGCAATAGATCGACTTCTATTAAGCGTTGTCTGCCTGGTCATCTCTGCCATCGCAGTCCCAGTCGCCCCTGGAAGTGGTACACCTACACCCCCTGGAGTGGGGGTATACGGTTCAGATTGAAGAGGTGAGGGGGAAGAGCCGAATATGTACACTTGTGGGTCGAACAGAAAACCGTTAACACATATACGAGCGAACGCTTCAAGACTGTTATTAAATTTGTTCAGTAGTTCAGTGCTAACGAAAAAAAAAATTAAAAAAAGGACGGAAGTGACATACGTAAAGATAATAAAAAGTGCGAAAAGTGTATAATCCTCCCAAGTATGAAAATACCCTTTGACGGGAGGAGGTAAAGCTGGATTTTGAGAAGCAGGCAATGTCAACGGCGGAAATGCTTGAATGGTCAACACGACAGCATTGAGTATGATCAATATTAGAATCAGAGGTTCCGTCAACCTGTGGAGTCGACCCAGGTATTTTAATCCAATAGTTGGGGGGGAATAGAATAAAAGACGCACGGATGAACCAGGAAATTGAACAGAGCAAGCCTAATTTTGCTTTCAGGACCTAAGAAGCCTAACGCTCGTCCTCGTATCGGGAATACCTTTTTCAAGTCTGGCTGAGGAGGTCCATCATCATCCTCATCATCCTCCAAAGCCAGCCTCTTTTCATCCCCATCCTCATTTCCATTCCCAAGCCTCAGCTGCCCCTCCAACCCCGTATTCGCCAGATTCACCACCCTTAAGGATATCCTCCTAAGATTCTTTGAAACCGATTTTATAGCTGTCTCCGTTTTCTTCAATGGGGATGGGGTAACGCTGTACCGGACCGTACGTCTACGTGTACGGGGTGTAGACCCCCCTTCGATTTCTGGGTCGTTGACGCTATACTGCGTATTGGGACTAGGACTGGAATTATCGTCTTCGAGTAGTAGAGTATCTGTACCGGTACGAGACATATTGGAAGTCAAATGGGCTTGGTCGTCTTCAGGATGATTGTCATCTTCTATCTCATGTTCAAAGTGTCCACGCATGAGGGATGCTCTTGAAGTGGAACCTGAATAGACGTTGTCGGTATAAGGAAGAATTGGGTGCTGACGGTTGGACAAGAATGGGTCATTTCCTCCTCCCCCTCCTCCTCCTCCTTGTGATGACATATTAGAGTCTAAATGAAGGTGTGGAGGATGTCCAGACGAGCTCTCTGCTCTTGCGACTTCTCTGAGCCTATCACTACCCCAACTTCGTCTCCTTGCCAGCGATCTTTGACGGGAATGATCGGGTTCGATGCTAACCTGAAGTGAAGGAGAAGGAGCCAGAGGCCCTGGCAAGTCGATAGCAGATGTCACAGAATCGAATGAGTTTGATTGTTGTGACTGTGTTTTTTTTTTCGGGAGGTTTTCCATGTCGGAAGAGGAGTGAGTCGGAGGGTCATCATTCCTTGGCATCAGCGTTGACCACAAACATCAAAAATATTGCCTCGTTAGGTATGTATGTAATACTATACTGTTCTACAGGGACTAGTAAGTATCCCCTACAGAGCTATCTAGTCTTCGAGATCTATCTTCTCCACCTTTTTTTCCAGGAATTTTAGCGCTGCTAGCTGTGGGTTCCTTTTGGCCATCTGACAACGATCGACAACGATCGACATCGGATGGTAACAACTGTTGCAGCAGATAGCTCGGTGTCGATGAGGCAAAGAAATTGGAAGACGATTGACCATAAATAACCTGGTAGGACTATTCTCAAAGGAGTATTTTAGTCTGAAACGATGGGAGTGATTTGAACATCCAATCATTAGACCGCCAGTGTCCACTTATATGCTGTAGATACAACAAAATCCTAAGGCTCTGTAGCGTCTTGACTTATTTAGCGGGTCATCAAGCAGGCTCAGAAAAAGCGGGCGTTAAACTGCCCTACATGAAAAACGAACCCAAAACCCCTATAAAATAATCTCTAGGTCGTTAATGTAGGCACAAAATGTCTAATATGCTCAGGGACCAAATCCATCGGAAGCCTCGCAATCGTATCCAAAGGCGCTCGTTTAGCTAATGCTAAAAGGTTTAATCGCAGGTTCCTCGTCAGCGGGTCTTCCAATTCCGTTGAATTCACATCCTTCTTGACCCTATTTCGTCTATCGAGTTGCATAATAACACCAGCAACATAATCCAATACCTCACTCAACTCCTCAGGTCCTTCTACCTCGTACTCCGAGAACCGTGCTTTAGATACCACAGCAGGGGTCGCTTCCTCTTCCTCTTCCTCTTTTACAGCTTTCGCATGGCTCTCAACTCCGACACCTGCTGCCGCCTTTGCCGATTCATCGGTATCCACATCCATCCTATCCTCCACCGCAACCTCTGCTCCGCCATTCTTCGCCTCGTCCTCTTTGGCACCCCCCTCTGCACCCACACCTTCCCCTTGCTTCTTCCCCTTCGCCTTCCTCTCTTTAATCCCCTTCCCAAACCATTCTTCCTCACTAACAAAAAGCTCATCAGGCGTCCTAATCAAAGACCCCATATCAATTTTTTGCACTCTTATATGTACAAGCGAGGATAATGCCAGGAGGAGGGATGGGTAGAAGTGTAGTGAGGCGAGGATTTGGGTGGGGATGGTCCCGGTTCGAGGGTCGGTGGATACGTTGGGTGAGAGATGCAAAGATGATTGCTTGGGGGCTGAGGAACAGGAAGGACTGGAGTCGGTAGTAGCACTGTTGCGAAGTCGAGCAAGCTCCAAAGCCGTCTCCCTAATCAAAGAATGCCGGCCTTGCGTCAAGGGATCTACAAGATTAACCATAATCCACTTCGCCAACGACATCCCCAGTTCTGAATTATAAGTATATGTGCTCGAACCCTGTAAAAAAAATTCAATTTATTTACAGAAGTGAAAAAATAAAATAAAAAAACAAACAACATACAAGGTCTGGACCTGCACCACTATATGCCTCTGAATCCTGTATAGAAAATAATCAAATTCAAAATTTTATTGTCTTTGAAAAAAACACGCACCTGATGTAAACCACTATCGCCAACGAACTCTGCTAGACTCCTCACATACGCCAACCCATCCACGCCACCGTAAACCATATCTCGAATGTAGTTTTCAGCTTCTGCTGCTCTTTGAGTCGTCCAATAAGTATTTGAGAGGAGATTGGCTCCTGTTCGCGGCGCCTTGATACTTGACATCGGGGTAGGCGCCGTAGCCGGAGCAGTAGTCGCACCAACCTTTAAACCATCCTCTCCACCTCCAACATTCCTCACAACTTGAGAATAATCCAACGAACTCCGAATCAACCCAAATATATCATCATCCTCCTTCTCTTCCCCATCCAGCCCATTCCCTGTTGTTCCATTCACGTCTGTCGCACCCTCAATCCCATTCACTCCAACCCCCAATCTCCTCCGCCGCATCTCCGCCTCCATCTCCGCCTCCAAAAGCGCAAGACATCCAAAATCAACAGCATGAGCTTCTCTCGGAACCTGCCATGCTGGTACCTCACCTCCAAATCCACCGCCGCTAACACCACCACCAACACTCTCTAGATGATCATCTTCTTTCTCTTTCCCTTTTTGACGAGACGTATAATTCCGCGTGATGGTCCAATGACGTCTTCGGCTTGTTGACACCGGTATGGGTTTTTTCTTTTCGGTGGTTGGCTGTTTTTGATTAGGATTCTGATATCTGGGATTCAGGTTATACAGGAATGATAGTGTAGCTGGAGTGTAATCGAGTGGTAGAGCTGTGGTAGATGGGAAAGTCCGGGAGGTATGAGGATGAGATAGTGCTGCATCGGAGGTCGAAAGTGAAGTGGGATTTGAAGTTGATGGCGGTGGCGATAGTAGAGGTTGATAGAGAGGAACGAGATGAGGTCTCGTCTGAGGTTCTGGTACAAAAAATGATAGGACTGAAAATGGATCTTCCACTAAAAAAAAGAAATAAAAGCAACAAAAACTTTGAAAAAATAATTATTTTTCATTTTCGTGCGATAGCTCACTTTCAGTATAGTCCAAACTTCCATCTGCTAGAAGCGGTGGTCCGTCTCGCTCCATTCTTAGTCTCTCTTTCTTTGTTTTATATCGCTTTTCTGCAGGGAAAAGGGTCGGACATGGTGATGAGGGATACGAAACGAATAAAACACCGTAAGAAAAAGGTTGGATCGGAAGGAAAGAAAAGAAAAGTCATACTCTTGAGTTTAAGTGCCAACACCATCTTTGCCCAATCTGATCCTGGCGGAAACGCTCCAAGACCATCTTTCGAACCAGGCAATCCTCCGTCTGGCTCCAAAATCTCCGAAATACCAGCACCGGGCACTCCCTGACCCTGTCTCTTATATGGTCCTCTAGGTCCTCGCCTCCCACTCGGCCCAGCCTGACCCTGCTGCTGAGACAAAACAGACACCGAACGATCCCTCCTCTCATCCACATCCATCCCATCCTCTTCGTTCTCGTTCTCATCCACATTAACTTCATCCTCCTCCTCTTTCTCAATCTCAATATTCCAATCCGTTTCATACTGAATAACCGTTCCAGCTGCTTTGGCTATATGTTCGAGACCCCAAACCTCAATTCGGTCGGCTTCGATATGGTAGATGCTTCCGGGAGGATTGAATAGTTTGGCATTGGTGGTTACTAATTTGAAATCGTTCTAAGTAATATGAAAACGAATTGATGTTAGTCCGTGGTGATAACACAAAAAAATGGTGTAAACAGAAAGCAATCCAGTAGCACATACAGCAAAATCCTCTAATGAACGATATTTCCCCTTGTTGACTTTATGGGACATGGTACCGAGATCCATTGGTCGTTTAACAATGTCAGCGTATCCTGGTACATTCGCTGACTTGACAGGATGTAAAAAGAAAGCATAATCATCTTTCCTACAATAAACCAATCGGGCCAATCAGTCAGTTGCTGTGCTCGAGGGACAAAAGAGAGAGGAAAAACACATACTTTTTAATCTGAGCAATAAGCTTGATCAAAACCTCTTTCAACGGTTTAAGTTTTACAGGTCTTGCAATCTTCTTCTCTCCTTGAGTACTAGCATCAACAACATGAACATCCACATCCTGGAAAAAAGGATCCAAGTTCGAATTCGCATTGGAGATCGAGGTCAAACTAGGCGTAAGAGGATCCTTGAACTTTTTAGCAGCTTTAAGACTCTTCAGAGAGGGTATAAGAAGTGTAAGCCCTGTTGATGTAGACCCCCCCGAAGTTTTTGAAAGATGAATTTTGGGGGTGGGTGTTGGCGATAAGGAACCTTCGTCCATTTTATAATGGCCTTTTCGCCACCTTGGTCACCTTCAGTTGGCCAGTCAACGGTAATTAGCGGCTCGTGACACTGACATTCAACAGTCATTTACAAACACGTGATCGGCCTTAGGGTCAACTTGAAATTCGGCGTCTGCCTCGTAAAATAAATTGTTCATGCATCCTCCAGCCGATGCTGCCTAGTGCCGAACAGTTGCCGAGGTTTGTTTGGCTTCGGAGGCAGTAGCTAAGCAAGTTCGGCGAGGGGGTTGATAAATATTAATATTCAACCTAATAGTTTCTATTTTAGTTTATTGATAAATACAGACTGTGGTTTAAGTACTTATCTTAAAAGTTGGATTGGGACTTGGATTAAGACCACATGCCACAAAGGGCCAACTGATTCGATTCAGGCTTGGTTACCAGGCCAACTCATGACAGACGCGGACACTTCCGAGTCGATTCGAGTTCCTTCCTTTACTTTGCTCCCAGATCTCTTTAATCTTGCAAAACCTCGTAACCTAGTTACGTCTAGGTTTACGACCCACATAGTCAAAAATTCCATCATGGGAAATGTCTACACGCGTTTTTCTTGGTATGGTTTCCACAAATCGATGTCTAGAAAACCCCTCCCGGCCGCCTCTGTCATCACCAGTATAAACATAAAACCTCATCTCCCAGACTGCCACTGTCCACGAGTTATCAGGAGCATTCGCCCAGTCATCTCAAAATTAAAACACTTATGCAGGCACGGCATTTGCAATTTACAAAAGACTAATCTTAAAATTTCTGTCAGTGACTACCAGGGCAAGAACTCGAGGTCACCTTACCATAACAAGTTTGAACACGTCCATTGACGGCATTTAATATTCTATAATTGAGGCTACACTTCGGAATTTCATGAATGTCGACGTCAACGTGTTTTTGATGACTCAACGCAAAATCCAATTACTTACTGGCACCGTATTGCTGGCTCTTTCATACTGGATCTCTCGTTAACTGGCTTTTCAAATTCGACTCTTGCTCGCGTTCTTGTCATTGCCATTCTCTGCTCTGTGACATACAGCGGCCATGGCAGCTGCTAGGGAAACGTTGGCTTCTAGGAGTTCATTTACTATGCGAATTTCAATTGAGCCCATCCATTGTAGGGCTAGCGAAAATAAAAAATAATATAAGGAAACCAAAGCCTGACAAAGCTCCGTTCCGAATCACCTCATGCGCCGAACTTTGAGCATTTTTTTTAGTCAGACTGGCCCTCGGGCTACAAGTGTATGTCATATACTTTTTGCATCCTTGTTCCCCGATGACCCGCATCAAACTCTAAACTTACACGCGCAATCTCTATATTCAGTTGTCTCTGACCACGTTTCGCGAATATGTTTATCATTCTAACGGGTCAGATACTTAATATGACTCCTGCGTTGAAAATCTCTGGAGTCTTCAGTCATCTGCGCTCTTGTCGCTCTGTTTGACTGTCGCCGAACTGACTTCTGACTTGTGACTTTGAGTTTCGGAGAACTGATAGCGTGATGGCGATGACTTGCTTGACTTCTGGTCGCAGGCAATCGCTTGTTTTCATCACGTTCTGAACATGTGCATTTCGTAGTTAAAGGCTCTTATTTCATACATGGAAGTATACATTAAGCCTTTAAGGTTGTTCGTTCGTTCAGAGGCATTTTTTTAGACGCCTTGCAGTGAGACAATCATTTATTTTTTGCTATACACTAACTATCAAATTCATCTCCCTTCCTTGAAACACATCACCGCACCCGTGGTGCATGTATTGTCAGCACTGTAGCAATGTTGTCTTGAGTGTTCTGTTCCATTCGGTCTTATCCATCATATCGCCATCCATGATGGGGAATTGGCCTTTGATGGCTATGTATCTAGTTTTGGAACCTTGACAGAAGCAGCAGTTTATCCTCCATCTCATGATACACATCAATCTGGCATTCTATATTTTCCCGATACCGAGCCAGTGTTAACCTCGTGGTCGTACTTCTGGCAACTGCCAGTTGTCTGTCTCACTGCGTGAGAATGATAGGACCCCTTTACTAACATGACCTATTCGTTACAAGTACATATGATGTGTCGATTCATTGAACGCACAAAGGTTAAGCTTGCAGACACCTTGGTTCTGGCGATGTTGAACTATAATTCAGATTTCCTTCCGAGGTGGATAGGTGATACGTGCCTCTTTTGTCACGACCGTCATCTTTTTATTAGCCTTTTTGCTACCCTAGTGGCAACGGCCTTCAAGTTGACAATTAGGACTCTAAATAATTCTCCGGACACCTGCAGAATGGCAGCCACAATATTCTCTGCGGCCACCGAACCTGTGATGATAACGAGAGATAGATAGTCGGCATAAGAGGGCATCGGATGAAGTCATACGGCAAGGTTAATCAAGTTGGCGGGTTTGTATTTATTGAAATCTTACTTTTCACAATTAATTTTTTCATTACGAGAAAAGGCGCCAGTTCATCTCTCTCTAGAGCTCTGAGAAATAATGATTTCTATGTACTCAACCCCACGTGAAATAAAAAACATATTGATTGTATAGACATAAATACTACTAGCTCCATAAAATCACACATTTCTGGTATCATGTATGCCAACGTAACAAATAAAATTGTCACCGAGAAATGTGATGCGTGACCAATTCTTCTATAGGTCGTTGCTAGACACCGTAAGCCGCCCTGGACAACGGTTGTCTAAACCGCCACAATATCTGCCCAGGCCTCTCTAAAAGAACCCACACTCCTTTTTTGTATAACCTTCCGTCAATTTTCCAGTTTATTCTCAATCGGTGTTACTAGCCACAACTTTGTCACAATGAAAGATTCAATCTCCTGTTGAACCATGAGCCAGATCTAGACAACACAAGTTTTCGAGGAAAACCGGCGATCGTCCATACATGTTCCACTGTGCTGGAATAAATTGTTAATGGAACGCCTAACGTTATTTTGGTTGCAAGAGGTACATTTCGGGTATTGCTATACTTACATTCACATCCAAGCTCTATACATCCATTAGCTTCTTGCAACCACTCCGCGATATTAATTTCTCTCCGTAGTGAACTTTCTTCCCGATGTGTTGAGTCTACATCAAAGGCTCAATTGTTGGTTTCGTTTTCTACCGTATCCTTTTTACTTCAACTCGGATGTCGAACTCCGGGTCTCATACTCCCACCCATAATCCTGCCATCTCTAATATAATCAAGTCTCCTCAATCAACGACTTCACGACTCCAAATACTAGACGACATTCCTTCCGAACGCCCTTTCGAAGATCGCCGCCGACCACCAGTGACTCCACCTTCCCTCGAACCGCAGATAGCCGAGTCAAGTACTAGACGACGTACTGCGCCTGAAAGCTCCACGGAGAAACCTATGGCCAAACGCATCCGTAGAGAATCTCCTGAAAGGCGAGGTAGAGCTGACCGCCGCCGCTCGGGCTCGTCATCTGACTTGCAGGATGAGATAGCCGCGGAGAAAGTCGAGAGACCAGAACCTCTCGCTCCCACCACGACGCCCCCAAAGAAAAAAAGAACGCGTACCCTAACAACGCCTCAACAATCCGCCGTATTGCATGCGCTACTCGCTAAGGTACCGTCTTTCATCGATCCTCATTATCCAAACTTGATCGTGCCGAGAGATACTAATTATGAATATGATTGTAACATCCAGTCTCGTTTCCCGACAACCGCTATGCGAGAGGAAGTTGGCCGCTCTATTGGTCTGAGTGCCCGCAAAGTACAGGTACGTGTTATTAGTACCCGGCTTTAAGGCGTAATTACCTCGTTATTGACAATTTGTCAGATCTGGTTCCAGGTGAGAAAAATACGCAATCGATGAAATATAAATGTCGGTAAATACACCATCCTTTCAGAACCAGCGACAAAAGGCTAGGCGACCACGGAGCCAGAGTGATGCCCCTCTCACTCGGCCTCCGCAGTATGGTCCATTTCCTAATGCTCCAGGATCAGTTTCAGTGAGTTCTTTCTCTGCTCTCTAATTCTGTTAGAATGTCAGGGTTCAATCGACGTCGTTGATCAGAGCACTCGTGGTTTCGAAGGGCATCAGACAGCTCATGCTATGTCATATATGGCACAATCTACTACTCCGGAGACACAATCTAGTCAATCAGACATACCAGCAAGGCTGCTTGGTCCTGGAATGCCTGGTCCCGCCGTTTATGCTCCTCGCATTCATCAGCCAATGCATGTGCCTTCAACATCTGCGCCTCTAATAGAATCACGGTTCCCAGACAGTCATACTTCCCAGAGGTCTGCAAGTCCTCAATATTATCGCTCACCTCGTGCGCCGTCCCATATGAGTGTAAGGCCTGCTACATCCCAGTCAAGTTTGTATCGACGGGATCCCTTGCGAACTCTACCGCCATTACTCCCGAGCTCAAGCTATTCGACACGCAGAGCACATTCACCAAGTCCTTATATGTCATCAAGACTTGCACATGGCCCTCCCCACCCTATTTCTCCCCAATCCAGGTTTGCTCATATTTCACCCGAAATTCCCAGTCGGCCAAGTATGAGTCTTCCACCTCCTTTCGCAATGCAACCTTCGCCTCAGTGGAACCAGGCTTCATTTCAATCTGTTCCAAGACCTACTTCCTCGCCGTGGTCTCGCACAGATTCGCGTTCAACTATTGAGAGGCCAACATCGGCTATAACATCCCGGCGTGAGCGTCCTATGGGACTCACCGTTACGGATCCTTCTGAGGGCCATCATCGTTCCGAGCGCACTGCATCATCTCCCCATTCGCACTTCATACCGCCGTCGTCATCGGCGCCTCTTTCACGCCCAGGCCGCTATGACCCCGTTCGGGCGACGTTTATAACCCATTCGACCCCGACGCTACCCCGAGTCGCGTCTCCGAGTTCTGTGCAGCAAAGTGGTAAAGATGATGAAAGAGAAATACACAGCGATCGGGCTTCACCAAGGGAAAATGACTGAATATTTTGGCCTGGAGCCTAAAAATTATTATTCTCATACACTTACCAAAACCCATCCTCGTGCTATTGACGAAACCAATTATCGTGTGTTTCCTGAACAAGGTGCCTCCGATCGTTCTTTACAAATTTTCTGCCTTACGCTACTCTTTCCTTTCAGGAACTTCGTTCGTTTCTCTCACCTTACTATCGCTATAATTTTCGCTTGCTTCCAATCATTAAAACCCCCTCTATTTACGCATCCCATCTTGTGCTGAACATTCCCATCCTTGTCCTATGTCTGGGGCATCTTGTAGCTTCTCGCCAATCGTCTCTCTTCCTCCTTTTGCGCCCCTGTATCTTATCATCATTGTCGATGCCATGTATACGCTATATACCTACCGTTTGATAGTAGTTATTGTTATCATCATGCTCTTGCCTAATTAGCACATACCTCATGTCCCCGTAATATGAATGAAAACCCCTTATGTTTCGACACCGCAAGGGTATCAATTCCCAATTCATTGTCATGCTCGAAACGAAAACAACATTTCGAAAGGAAGATCTCAGGGACATTTATGTATAGTATTATGAATTCCCTATTTGGGTACTACCGTAAACCTGTATGGCGGACGTCGTCGTGTTTTCGATTATTCATTGAAAAAAAAGACTATTGGAAAGCTGTGCTATGGATGGCAGTCTAAATTCATTAAATATGCAATGCAAATGTCGCGGAACGACATTTTACATCTGTCATCTACCTCAGCCCACAAGCCGTTTTTCAGCGGCAAGTCGAACACGCAATTGAGCACGCGCTCTTAATTTTGATTCACTTTTCCTTGATTCTTCTGATACGAGGGGATCGGAAGCTAAATTCAGAACATCCGGCTCACGCTCATGCTGTTTTAGAGCATCGCTGTCGAAAGGAAGGCCTTTCTTCGAACCAATGGAGGAAGACCACGGAGGGCCATCGTCTATAGGTTGAGGTGAACCATTGTTATCCGTTGTGGACCGCTGAACCACTTGTCGTTTCTCGATTTCCAAACGAGCCAGTAACCTTGTGCGTGAGTCCACTGAATTTAAGGATGTCGAGTGTGCGAGTGGACGGGATTGATTAGGGAAATTCAAAGGGCCAACAGCGTCGATGGATAAGCATGGGGGTGGCTGCACGTGGGGAATTTGTTGATTATGGAACTGTTTTGGTGGTTTATCATTGTGAACTTGCTTTTGTGCGGTGCTGGCTACTGATCTTGATGGTATGCACCGATAAGAAGATATAGCCATGGTATTTCTTTCCACGGTTGTTAAAGTTGCTACGCTATTTTGGCATAGAGTGGGGCTGGCTGATATAGGCGGCTGGCTGATGACGTTCGTAGAGACGTAGTTATTTTTAGAACTGGTTGATGGCTCCTTCTCTATGGTGGTTGAATAGTTTGGTCCTGCTTGCGCAGTGTCTTGGGAACGAGACGATGATGGATGTCGTCGCTGCTGCCGTCCGAATGTGCGTGTATTGGTAGACTTATCGATGTCATGATGCGAGAGATTCTGCCCCGGGTGCCTCGTAAGCAAAGACTCATTCTGCCCGTCTTTGTCAGGTTCACCTGCGTTTTGCTGACAGTCGCCCGACGTATTGCGTGCTTTCGTGGAATTCGCGGGGGGATCGGGCAACCGTGTCAGAAGTGAAGGTACGAGATCAGCTGTTTGACAGCGGGACGGGCTTGTCGAAGAGCGGTCGGCCCGATTTTGTTGAGCGCTTTCTCCAGGTACAGCAAGGTGTGCTTTCACAGAGTCGAGCAGGGTGCGATTACGAGGCATCCTAAAATTCTTGATTGGCTTCCTGTTTCGGACTCGATCGTCCAGCTCGTCATCTTTCTCCGTCACCACGGGGGGTTGGCCTAAATTTGAACCCAGGATCTCTGAGTCGGGTCCGCCGGTCAGAGAAGTAGTCATCTCCATTTCATCAACCTTCTGTTTCCATTTCACATCCCGTTTCATACTAAATATTGGCGTCTCTTTCCCGCGCTCGTTCGATGAGGATGCCACGGGTGTTTGAGACGCGTCAGCTAAATAATTTTGTCTGTCGATATGTCCGCTGTCCGCAGTCTGGCGGCGTTTGTAAGTGAGACAGGGGCTTTGACTATTTCTCCTGGTCCTAGAAGTCCTTCGATGGCCTGAATCGCTTGTTTCCCTTGTTGGGGAGTATTTTCTTCCCGACGGTGACCACGACGTTGATCTCTCGGACGAACTGGACCTCGATCGTTTCTGTGAGTGCTGGCGTCCGTCAGCGGAGGGCTCGTTCGGAAGCCGTACAGGAGACTGTTCATGAGACTGTTCACGCCATCTATGGGACCGTTCTATGTCTGCGGGTTGGGGCAAATGAGCGGGGTTATCATACTAAACTGGTGAGTTGACGTCAAGTCGGAAAATTGCAAAATAGACATACTTGAACAACGGTGTCGTAAACGAAGAGATCTTTATATGGCGACCTTACATAACTGTATACCTCTGGGCAATGTAAGGAACGATTCTGACAGCAAAAAAAGGAAAGAGCTGACCATGTGCGAAGTGCTCAGCATTCACATGTCTTCCTCCAGGCGTATATGGCGCGTCCATGTCGAGGAACTCAGATATGAGCTTGACCGCCGACTCAGAACGAATATCAATCGATTTCATCAATGATATGATTAGTGTAGTCAGGAACTAAGGTCATCTCTTGTCAGATCAAGGAAAATATGTGAATAGGTTGAAATTCTACCTCAACATCTAAACCTTCCCAGATCTGAAGTTCTCTTCGTAGAAATGTTGTCGTACGTGATATAAGATCTTGAGATGCAGCGAACTGGGCAGGTGTAGGATATGGGCGATATTTTGTGTAAGCATTAGATGCGACATGCTACACAAATCATATAGAATAAATAATGTGAGCAAAGAGAAGAGAGAAGGTTCAAGCATACTTTGGCATAAAGATCATGTCGATAAATCCACCTTCGTTTAGCAATTGACCTTTCCAACTTATCGGCCTCCTCTGACTCTCTTGCTCGTGTGCCCCATTCACGCTCTCGTCGTCGTCTCTGACGGGTGGTTCGCAGAACGGCATTCGTTTGAGCTGGACGAAAAGGGAGTGGTGATGTCCGTAAGGGAGGCAGATGATGTTTTCGATAATCGTACCGCGATCTAATGGAGTGTATCAAGTACTCTCCTATGGCTTGTGAACATAGTGGGCACCGGCGAGATTGTTCTACAGATATATAAGTCCGCTTGAGGCATCTCTGACCAGGTAATTATACATACCAGTCCAAACCAAAAGACATTCAAAGCAAAACTCATGCGAACATTTGGGTATCACTGTACGATCCGCGATAGAATGCAGGCAGATGCTGCAGCTGTTTTCTAAGTCTTCTTGGTCAGGCTCTTCTAATTGATGAATCTCAACCCCTTCCAAGTCCTCATACGTTGGTAATAAAATTTCACCCTCAAGCTTTATACGTTTTGATGAAGGACTGCTAGTCATGACTAGATGGTGTAGTAGGAACCGTAGATGAGTACAGTGCAAAAGGGTTAGGGTTACTAGGTTAGTAAGTTCTTCTTAAAATAAAAAAATGTTGGGAATTTTTTGACCCAGAAAATGCCAAAAAGAACCACCAAAAACCGTCATTTTCCTTTTTTTTACCAAGGACCAGTCAGGGCTGTGTCTTCTGCGTGATGGTGCCGGTAACTAAGTTACAGTCGAACCCCTCTTAACCCATACTCCTAGTATGCCATAACCCCCCCATAACCCATAGATTTCAGCCAACACCAAACTGAAATTTACACCAAAATTGACCCCTCATAACCCATAACCTCCCATAACCCATACACTGGGTGTCCACCAACAGGTATGGGTTCAAGGGGGTTTCAGGATTATAATTAACCATATAGGGTAGAAATTTTTCTTAAGGCTTTGCTGCTGGACTAACTAACTAAGCATGAGAATAACATACCAAAAAAGGAAATTTATATGTCAGACATCGACAAGTAAGTCACTTTATGCTTCTCGCCTACCTTGCCCTTTGTGTTTAGGGCAACTGCGGATGACTTAGTTGAGATCTAGCAGGGGATCCTAAACATATATATAAACATAAAATACAACAGGAAAGTGCACCTAGCAGGGGATCCTAAAAGAAAAGGATAAAGCCCTGCTAAGGTGGGATGCATGTCTATATACCAAAAATTGGAGTCAAAATAATAAAATGATGAAAAAGATGGAGAATGGTGAAACAGTGATAGGAATGCTACATCACGTGATCATCGGACTCCGGTATCGGAGCCGCGAGTGCACTCCGTCTTGGACTAGTGACAATGAGGAGGAATATACAGAGGTGACAGAGAAATATCGGAGGAAACGTCGGATGAAGCTGAGTGTCCCCTAACATCCACCCCCTCTTCAAGGCAGTGACGTCCCGACACTGAATGGAAGGGTATGGAATGGAAGTTGACCATATGGATGTGATGAGCAGCACCAGGGTGCCTCTGGTAAAAATCCGCCACTAGTTCTGGCGCATGAACATTATCCCAAGATTCCCAGGAGTTGTGTTCAACACTGAAACCCTCCCACTTGACCAAGTAACAAAGCTTCCGATTGACCATTCGACTGTCCAAGATTTCCTCCACCACCCACTCCTCTTCGCCATCTACAATTTCCGGTAAGGGAGGCGGAGATGTCCGACGGCCCGGAATGGGGTCTGGAGGAGCCAAAGATAACTTGACCACATTGAAGACAGGATGAAGTCTACCCATGGACGGAGGAAGGCGGAGCCGGTACGCACCATTACCAACCTGACTGTCAATCAGGAATGGCCCCAATCACCGGTGAGAAAGTTTACGTGAAGGTTGAGTGGTCTGAATGTCGCTAGCATCAAGGAAGACCATATCACCTGCTTTGAACTTCAGAGCTGGGGTGCATTTCCGATTGTAGTAGAGCGTCATGTCATCTTTCGACTTGGCCAGAGCCGCCTTTGCTTCCTCCAAGGTGTCTCTCATCCGATCTTTGAACTCATTGATGGATTCCATGTGGGACCGAGGCTGGTCCAGTTCAAAGCCCATGCGGGGGACACATCCGGTGTCAAGGAGGAAAGGAGGGTGCTGAGTGGAAGAGTGAACCTGGTTGTTGTATTGGAATTCCGCAAAAGGCAGAAGCCCCACCCAATCATCTTGTCTTTGGTTTGTGAAGAGTCGGAGATACTGTTCCAGTTCCTGGTTGACCCATGTTGAATATTGGCAGTTTCGAGCATCGGAAGCTCAACCGAATTGGGAAGGATTAGATAATCACAATAAGAAATTTGTACCATAGTGTAGTACTCTTTTCTTTACTCGTTTGCAAGGCGCTTGTACCGCGCTGGCCAAACGTGAATTACATTGGTATCTACCTAACCGAGTCTGACAAAATTCAACAACCCGTTCCGTCTGTCCATCTCCCTGTGGATGGTAGGCGGTGGTGGCTGCCAACTTAATTCCGAGTAGCCTGTAGAGTTCCTGGGTGAATTCCGCTATGAATTGCGGACCTCTATCAGAGACGACTCTCCGAGGGAGATTGTGATGTTTCCACACATGGTTGAGGAAAAGGTATGCAGCTCTGGTGCAAGAGATTGTAGTGACAGTGGAAATGAAATGTGCACGCTTTGTGATGGAATCGACGATGACCATGATGAAATCATGTCCTGCAGATGGAATCATGTCCTGCAGATTGTGGCAGCTCGACAATGAAGTCCACGCTGATAGTGTCCCATGGAGCAGATGGAATAGGAAGAGGGTGGAGTTCTCCAATCGGAGGACATCGGAATGATTTGGTCCAGAGGCACATGTCACAGGTGGAGGCATACCTGCCAACATACCTTGACATCTGTGGCCACCAGTAATTTCAAGACACTAGTTCTAACATCTTCCATCTTCCACTGTGACCGGCCAACCTAGAGTCATGAGAAAGTGTGACAATACGACGACAGAGATCGGAGGTGTCCAGAACATAGATCTTGCCTCGGAAATACAGAAGTCCATCGGATAGGGACCACTCCACTGATTTTACGGAGCGAGCTGATGAACCTTGTAACTCCCTCACCGCTCTCGCCACTGGCTCCTCTTTCTCCCCATCTCGCGTCCCCTTCCAGATGTCCTTCAGGATTCCTCGTTCCTCTCCTGCTGCCTCTAAACCTTCCAATGCTCAAACTGCGAAGAAATTCAGAGTGAGGAGGACCATGTTGTCATTGTCTTCTGAACCTGTTCCGTGATTGGACCGATGGGACAGAGCATCCGTCTTCCCCATACTCTTACCTGGACGGTGATGCATGATGAAGTCAAAGCGGGCCAAGAGTAGGGACCACCTGGCTTGCCTCCAGTTAAGCTTCTTGGCCATCATGAAATACTGAAGGTTCTTGTGGTCTGTCCAGATCTCACAGCAATTCTCTGCACCTTCCACAAAATGCCTCCACTCCTCCAACGCTCTCACAATTGCCAACATCTCTTTGTCATGGATTTCATAATTCCGCTCCACCGGAGAAAGGGATTTGGAAAGGAATGCTATGGGATGCCATTTGTTGTCTTCTGGTGATT
>Ga0193743_1000848_pt1 | contig 23789 bp, 22 predicted proteins | sample L2c2metaG_FD_143038 | JGI IMG/M metagenome (GOLD analysis project Ga0193743, IMG submission 143038) | Soil microbial communities from a riparian zone of the East river system, Colorado, United States - L2c2 | ecosystem: Environmental > Terrestrial > Soil > Riparian zone | place: USA: East River... | reverse complement strand
TAGCTCATCTGGACTTCTGAACTCATTGCAGATTGTAAAATAGAGCTGCGGTTGTCAAGGACATGAATACAGGAGCCCTGACGGAGAAATTGATCGGTGATAGATTGACGGATCCGAGTGTGAAGAGGCAGTGAATTCTACAGGTCTGAGTGCGTGCGGTGTGAGTGTTCCTGTTCGATCCTTGATTGGACATGTAATATATCGCTGGTCATCATCAGAGTGGTGTTAATCAGATTTTGAAGGACAATGGACGTGATGCTGTCTATTCACCGACGGTATGCTTCCTCTGTATCGCTGATTGTTTAACCTTGACTTACGGTACTCGTTGCAGCTGGTATCGACTACAGGATGTGAAGGACTGATGGATACACGCAGCTTTCTGCGGACTTCTATGCAAAAGCTCGAGCTTTAGCCGATGGAAGCAACGATTTGCCATACTTCGCAGGCTCAGCGCTCAGCCTTTACACTGGCTTGCCGCTATCCATATTCGGTTATAACGAAAACAGCCAATGGATTTCTATTATCGACATGGCTATCAGTATCGCCCTCGCAGTCGTCTTTGCTCATGGGTATGATATCGGCGTTTTTTGTTCCAAAGCTGCTGATGGGTGTTCCACGGCGAGGATTCGACTTGTACTCGTGGAGATCAGCGTTCTATTCATGTGAGTTGATTGCAGAGAGGAAGAGTGGGATTGATAAGGATATAGAGTTGGAGGAAATTGTCGAACAGGCCTAAGCGAATGTTGGGAGCAAGGCTAGTGGTGCCGGTTATTCGGACTCATCCAATGGTGATCAAATATGGATGACCTGTTGAGAGAAACAACTGAACTGATTCTGTGGTACCGGTCGAGGCAATATGTATAACTGAATGTAATAGACAAGTACAAGGCATCGGCAGAGCTGGCCAGCCACTGGTTGCAGCGAAATTGCTGTCATCGGAGGTCCATTCAACGGACGGCCGAGATTCTTTGTTCTTCTCATACCACCATGGCTAGCTCGGGCAGTCCAGTCCCTTGGACGCCTGCCCCATGCTGTCAATATAGGCCCTTCATTGGGCAAGGCTCTCAAAGCCGGGAGCTGAAGGTCTTCCCTGCTTACCACGGCCATCATGAAACGATTAGAACCTCCCTGAATGCGACTTCGCTGTATGTTCTTAGTGTATCTTATTCTCTAGCTCACGATAATTGACGTTTGTCCCTCAGTTAATCAAGCCACCATCGATTGGATACTACCAAACCTGCTGCCATGAAGGTCCAGACGAGCGCCGATAATACCAGGGTGGTAGCAGAATATCCCAGCGCTCAGGTATGTAGATCTTATCATTATATTTTCAATGGGTCTGACCGTTGTATTAATCTGGAGAAGCCCATATCTTACTCATGTTCGCTGAAAAACTGGGCTCTTTTGTGAATCTTCATTATGATCGGAAGACAACCGCATCTCCTCGTTCGTCACGTACGCTCGCCTTTCCTTGACACATTAACAAGGCGCTCAGTATTTTTTTATTATCTACAGTTGCCTCCATACCTGCGCCCACAACTGCTCCCCAAACACAGAAGTCAAGTAGAGGCAAAGGAAAACAATGTCAGGTCATCGACGAATTAGAGCGTGAACTTCTTGGCTTGGATGAAGACGCTGAAGGAGAAGTAGACATTAGTATGATGCTCGTACCGACACCCCATTGCTCGTAAAGAAGAGGAAGAGGAAGAAGAAATAATTGGACCCCCAAAGCCTTCTTCTCCTGTGCTTTTGGCCACCAAAATCTAGTCCAGTAAAGCCTATACCCAAACCTCGTGTTGAAGCGAAAGTGCCAGTCGCTGCATTTCAACCTCCACGGCAAAAACCAATACTAACACCACCTCCACCTCCACCTAATGCTGTTCCAATTGTCCCAGTTCCCTCATACCTGCGCCGCCTCGTCGAAATAGTGCCACCAGCAGCATTGCCTGCATCATTATCCTTGCCAACATCTACGCCAGCTTCGCATCCACTGTTGGGTCAATATGAATCTGACGAAGAGGAGTGGGATGAAGTGTCTACTGCCAACCTAGCTTCAGCTTCTTTGGCCCCTTCCAATTCCAATTCCAATTCTAACACTAATTACAACAGATTGATGTAAATGCATTCAAGCGGGAGTTGAATGAACATATGGAGGTGGTGGATGATTCAGATGATATTTTTGAGGGTGATCAGGGTTCTTGCCGTCGAGTCGGAACCGGAATTGCAGGATGAGCGAGGAGGAGTATTCGAGCAGTGACGATGATCGATTGAGGTGTAGGTACTTGGGTGTGGATGCGTAGAGGTGCATGGAAATGAGAACAAGGTAGATGATGTGCAGGTAGCGCATGACTTAGGTGGGAGGAGAGTACAAGAGGCTGCTGATAACGAAGAATCAATTCCTCGCATTCCACCTTGCTCTTTCAGACAAGGCGTACTTCGGGTAGCTTCATCGCTAGCGCCATGGTCTCTCTCACATGAATATCAATGGCTTATAGGTGCGCAGAGAGAATAGGTTGGGAATGAAATAAAAGATAAGTTGATCCTAGACTACATAGTTACAAACTGGCTCGACCTGATGAGCGTACTCGCCCTATGAGTCACAATGTGTGGTGTAATACGCTTGAAACTCAACTTTGAATCGTTCACAGTGTCTGTAGTGGGCAGGGAAAAGCTTGGAAGTGCAATGGAACGATGCTAGATACCTTTGCTCGTAAAATTTCGCATGAATGAATTGATGAGATTCAGCATAGATCACACGCACAAGTAACTTTATTCCATAGCAAAGGTATAACAGAGCAAGCTAAAGCTGACACCTGTGATCGGCTCTTGCCGATCACGAGCCGCGACCTGACCTGACCATTTTGGTTCGAACCCGAACCGTGCTAATAAACGCCCACTAAAAATGTCAAAACGATCACTGTCGCCGTCACCGGGAGGTGCACTGGTCAAAAGAGCGAAGGCTACACCACCTCCCAGCAACCAAATCGCTATATCTTCTTCAAATGACGACCGAAATAAAGGACTTATTCGAACAGTTCAACGAACGAGCAATCTAGAAGCACCCATCGTCAGTCTTGCTGGAGCACATTCGGTATGTGTACCTCTTTTTTTGTTTGATTCTTTATGTATATATTAAACGGCACGTTATATAGGGTGAAATTTTGAGTTGTAGATTTGACCCAACAGGTCAGAATATTGCAGCATGTTCCGCCGACCGAAGTATATGTAGGGATCGTCTTTTTTTTTTTCCGCCACCTCCCCTTGTTTTCAAAATCTGAATCACCTTCATTCCAGCTCTGTGGCGTACATACCCGCCCAACACAAACTACGGCCTTCTCTCAAGTCACGCAAAAGCGCCTATCCTTGACCTGCAGTGGTCTCTCTCCTCACCCTTACTCTATTCCGTCTCTGCAGACCATACTCTATGTCTCACAGACGTGACGACCGGCCAACGTATCCGAAAAATTCGCGCACACCGTGAAATCATCAATGCTCTCGATCGTACCATGGCCACTGGTTCAGGAATCGAGTTGTTGGCTACTGGATCGGACGACGGCACAGTCAAAATATGGGAGGGCGGAGATGAAGCTGGGAAACAACCTGTGGCGACTTTCGACGTTGGCTGTCCTGTAACGTCTGTGTGCTGGGGTATAGATGGGAATAGTGTGTATATTGGTGCGATAGACAATGAAATTCATGTATGTTTCCTTCCCCACATATATCTACATCATGCGATTACCTGATGCTCTATTGTAGATTTACGACCTCCGCAAGAGCGAGCAAGTGTCTACGCTTACAGGGCACATAGATACCCCAACCTCGCTTGCTCTGTCACCAAACGGAAATTATCTGCTATCCCCCTCCTTCTCGTCACAAACGATTGTATGGGACGTACGACCCTTCTCGCCTACCCCATCACGGATACACCGTGTACTGCAGGGCGCACCAGCTGGTTTCGAACAAACTCTACTGAGAGGGGCTTGGAGTAAAGATGACGGTGGCGGACGGGTTGCTGTAGGCGGTGCTGACAGAATGGTGTGTATCTGGGAGATGGAAACTGGCAGACTGTTATACAAGGTTTGGCTGACGTCTTTATGCCCACTGATCAATGATTCTCATGTTGTGTAATAGCTTCCCGGCCACAAGGGTACTGTTACATCCGTCGATTTTCATCCCAAAGAACCAATTAGTATGTCAACAATATCTATTTTATTTTTTCATTACAAACTAAAAACGGTGCGTTATCTTGTAGTTCTTACTGGCAGCAAGGATGGTACAATGATATTAGGAGAGATAGAAGCAGGGCTTAAAGTTGCCATATAACCAGAGTTTGTATGCCCCTTGTATCTAGCCTGAACGTTATTCCAAGGCAGATGATTATATATGTTGGGATTACGGGGGACAGAGATTCCGGTCTGTAAGTTACACAATGCATATATTACGTTGTGGTTGGGATAGATTGTACAGAAAGAAATAAGTGTGCCAGGGAAGTAATGATGTGTATTTCTCCATAGTGCTAGGACTTTCCTTAAGCGATATAGGCGAATGTGTCTTTTGAGCCATCGACACGCTCCATGTATTCTTTCTCGAGGAGGGTTTCGATCGCCTGACGAGCCAAAAGAATCAGCCCAGATTGAGAAAAAAATATTTTTTTAAAAATTGCCTACTTTCTTGATGTCAGGAATCTTTGGTGCGAAGCGTTGAGAAATCTGCGAAATGACTTCTTGGATCAAAGCCTGGTTTTTCATCGTCTTTCTAGCTTTCATAATTCTAAAGTGTGGGGGGGTGGAGAGGCAAAAATGAGGCCAAAAATCCGGAAGACGGGTAAAAAAAAAAAAAGAGATGCAGCCATACCTCACAATGGTGGCTTGAATAACATACTTGCGATCCTCGTCGACAGCCTTCAGGACATCGGCAGATTCGGCTTTGACTTCAGCTTTGATTGGCAAGTTTAAATTGACTCTGATTTTCTTTGACTTGAAGCCTTTTTAACCCAGATGAAGATGAGCTTCGTGTGACAATTCAAGAAATAGCACTTACTTGGGTTCAGATCATACTGTTGTTGTTCATCGTTGATCAGAATCTTTGCCTTCACCAACACAGCCAAGACTTGACACAAAATATCTTTGGATATCGAAGTTGCAGTAACCAGTTCTTCCAAATTCATCGTGTCGTTCTGGTTGTACTGAAGTAACACAGCCATTTGGTACGAGCTCGTCATCAGGATGTATTTTTGATTGAGGTAGTTGGTTCGTAACTCGTTCTTGGAGTAATTCCACAACCACGTCAACTTGCGACCAGAGTGTTTAGTTTGGTAGTATTTCTGGAATCTGTCGTATGTTGGGAGGATTTCCACTGGGATGACAAAGTCGTGAGGTGGTGGGTTCAGTGGCCAAAAGTTGGTTCCAAGAACCATGATACTAAAGGTAATGTCCATATCATCGTGGTTTTGAGACATACGATCCTTGAATGAGTCGGTAAGATCTTTGCTCAGACTCATGTCTGTTTCCGAGGCAGGAAATCAGTGAGGTTCGCGAAGATCAAAAAATAGATGGGCTTTACCAGTGAACATTCGTTGGAGCTTGTTGGTGTATTCGAAACCGCAAGCCTCTTTCAATTTGGAAATCATGCTGGCTTCACTTTCGTCTGATGCTGAGACACCGTGGATCAAACGCTTTGAAAGCTTGGTCGTATAGAATGTCTGGAATACGTCTTTGTCTTCCAGATACTTGAATAAAACCATCTAAAGATGGAGATGAGAAGGTGGTCGCAGTTTGCACCAAAGCCGACGGGACATACAACACGGTTCAAAGCACCCTCTAGGTCGTTCTCTTCTGCCATCTTATTGTTCTTGCGGAGAAGCAAATCAGCATGTTTGGCAATCAGTTCAGGAGATTTTGTAGAGGATGATCCAGTGGCAGCATTGCGATTCACAAAATCTCTGCAGGCCTTGTCGAGACTGGCGGCAAAGCCAGCTTCGCCTTTGAAGCTCCTGTTGACGATCTCCGAGTTCTTTTGATGAACCTCGAGCAATGCATCCACGTATGCTTTGGGTTCAAGGGCATCAACATTGGCACCTCCTTCACCAACCAGTTTCGAGATCGCTGTTGATCCAGCTTGCTTGACATGTCCCTCGAACTTCTTCCTCAGAGGATCCAAACCATCAGGAATCCGTGATAGCAGTGAATACATTCGTTGTAGATCTTCATCCTGGTCGAAATCGAGGAGGGTTTGGAAGCTGTCCCATAGGAGTTCACCGTGCTCGCGAATGAGAACATTTTCACATTTACTGACTAATTCTTTACGGGTTTTGGTATGCAAGTAACGTTCGACGCGATTTTCTTCTTCTCGAAGTCTTTCCTCTGCCTTCCTGAGGTAGTCTGGGACTGAGTTTTCAGCAAGGAAGGTGTCTGATTCTTTCTTGTAATATTGCTCAGTGGCTGAGATGAAAGGACTTTCGAATTGTTCTTTGTAGACGTCGAGGCATTCCTTGTTGGGATCACTGATATCCAGACCCATGGACACGAATGAATCTACAACTTTCTTCACTAGGCCTTGATCAATGAGGTCGCCATTTCGTTGTTGAGCAATCAGACGCAGAGTGGCTGTAGCAAGCTTGGCATTGTCTTTTTGGATATGCAGGAAGAAATGTTCTTTCCATTGAGACAGGGCAAGCTATGTTCTAAATTAATACGATGAAAATGCTGAATAAAAAGAGGCAACACACTGTATAGACTTGGAAAACCCCTTTCTTTCCTTCATCTCTCTCACGTTTGACCCAGTATCGGTTCAGATATATGAATAATCGGTTGAGAAAATTCGCGCCCGTCGTGTACCGGTCCCACTCCGACGCATAATATCGTAGGAGATCAACATCTGCGAGTACTTCTGTTTTCTGAACATTCAATCAGCTAAAAAAAAATCGAAGAATTGACATCCACAGACTTGTAGCATGCCTTGAAAGTGTCGTATAAAGTATTCACTGAGCTTATTGTACAAATCGGAGCCCACGAGATTGGCACCCGCTAAAAGGTTGTGAATCAGTTTCGTGCTTGGGATCGAAGGCGCATATGAAACGTACAGCGGTTTCCATCTAGCCTCCCATGCATTTTTGTGGACGTGCAGTAGTTGTAAACGGTTGTATAAAGGTTAGTGTAGCCTGTAAAAGATAGACCCTCTTCGATATTATTCATGATATGGTCTACACCTGCACTGAGGAATGTCCAAGTCTCGTCAAGATCTGCTGTCTTGGAAGGCATGACTGCGAAGGCATTATTAGAAGTGGCCGGGGCTGAAGGGGTTGGGGCTGAAGGAGCCATGGGTGGTCGTATGGTAAATGTTTGTAATAAGTGGTACTCAAGGCGTGACTCTGACTCTCTCTAATATAACGGTACCGTCCCACGCACCGCGTCTCATCGTCCACTAACTTTGAACAATCTCATGAACAACGAGAGCTTTGTATTCAATCATCACGATGAAAGATTCTTACCCCCGCTCCACGTGTAGGGGTGGTATAAACTTTATTGCGGGTGTTGGTTCAACTTCTTGGGCGTCTATTGAAACGTTTCCCTTGCAATCGCCGAGAATCCATCGATAAAGCTGCACATTTTGCCATATAGCTTCTTCAAGGTTCATTCAGCTCCCCAGTTATCTGTTCCACCAAAATGGCACACCCTGTGCTTTGGCCAAAGAAAACCTTTTTCTATCCTATAGGAAATACAGCACCATCATGTTTTACTCGCGACCTACCTCCTGAGACGGATGCAGACATTCTCCTGCTTGGATGTGGCGATGCAAGAAGTATCCTGTATACAATACATTCCGACCATGGTGCATGTAAGAGTGCCTTGCTTTCGTAGATGTGTCTGTTCTGATCAAAGGTCCAAAGTTGGTAGAAAGCTGGATTTTACATGTTGTGACGCGGAGCCAGCCGTCTTAGGTTTGAAATTTATCATCCCACTCCAAAGGCCCATGCTGAATACCTACGTAAGCTCGTAACATCCTCCTGTTCACCATGATCACAGATGGTGAACCTTCTCTCGCCATTTGGTCTATATTCTATCACTTTTTTCTTGACGACGCCTCACTTGGAATTCTCCTGGGACAGTGTCGAAAACTCGTTCAGTTTTCTATTGATATGCAGACCTGGAGTGCATCAAGATATGGGACCTTCCTACGTTTTTGTACTGAAGATTCTTTGGCTGAAATTCGACGTCATTGGGTCCTTTACCTCGAAATGGAGACCATGCCAGCCCGAGAGAAAACTCTTTTGAAGAATAATTTCATTTCCGGCATGGAAGTTGTCAAATCTAAATTCGCCGCCGTCCATACTGCTGCGTTTGCAGCGGGTCCGCTCTCCCTCGAAATGTTTAATCTAGCTCCCAAACATTTTAGAGAATTTTGGTCGACAGGTGTCACTGTTGGCATATCAGCTCAAAGCAACTCTTATCCACATCTCAACCCAACATTCGTCCATTCAGCTGCTGGTACGAAGTTTAACGTGCATTATGGGACCGACCCACTGGCTTCGTTTCATCTTGCCCCCATCCTCACCTCAATCAAAGATGTCCAGACACCATCATCCATCGGTCTAAAGGACCTGGTAGAAGGGGCGAGGCAACAATTTTTCTCCCTGTGTTTATCTTTCAAAAGTCGAGTTTCTCTTGAACCATCCGCAAGTCTCACTATACGTTTCTTTGTCGGCGACGCTCTAGCCTTTTGTCACGCCCTACATTACTGTGGCGATGCGAATCTAACGGAGACAGGGATTTACGCTTACCCCTGGGGTGGTTTCAAGATTACACCCAAAACCTCACGCCAAGAGCTCCTCTGACCTTCAATGTCATCGACACGTCTAATCTTACCGATCATCTCGGTCTCATCAATATACTGCTCCTCACTGTCCCTCTTCTCCAGCGAAACCCGTCATCCTCAATTTACACTGATACTCTTCTAAAGGGCCCGAGAGGGCCATCAAGCTTGGCTGGCAAAGCTTGCGCAGACATCCCTACACTTGCCCTTTTTTTAGGCGTTGCTCCGTCGCCATACCTCTCTCACTTCACATCACGTTCAGGTAAACACTGTCTGCCTTTATCAGAGGATTCTCAGTTACCCCAGCTGATATCCTGGAAGTACCCCTTTTCTGCGATTCCTGGTACAACAGACGACATGCAGACTTCAAGCACGGTGATGCGGCTAGTGTGTGACGCGAGAAATGTGGCTGCGTTTCTTTTTTCGGTTTACTGCAAGATGTTCGCAGATGAAAATTCGATGGAGATGCTCAAAAACCCTCTCATCGCAATGCAGAAGTCATTTATAATCCATTATACTCGCATCAGCTTCGTTGCCTTGCTTGGATTCGTGAAGGCAAAGGCCCCAGCTGATTGGGATCAAACCATAAAGTTCTCCATGGACTTGGTCGCGTCAAATACTTCGTCCATGATGGGGCTTCATTACTATCAGGATCTCATTTGTCAACTCCACCTCCGTAACCTCCTCACTATGGATACACTGAAACCTAGTTATTTAGAGAAGCTGAGGAGTACTCAGGATCGGTTCCATGGATGGAAGGACGTTCCATCTGTCGTTTGTGTAGTGTTGAAGGTGCCTCGCCGGAATATCAAGATCCTAGAAGACATGGATCCAGACAAGATCCTTACACCATCGTTGGAATGCCATACTACCGGGCCAAACTTTGACAACATTCACTCTTCTCTTCAGTTCGTTTTTGGAGATATGCAAAGATCAGTTCGCATGGGAGAATCTGTCGTTGAGATCCTAGAAGATCGTAAAGGATGGAAAGGCAGTTCAGACCTAATAGTAACGTTCTACATGCCTTCGTGGATGCTCCTTCGTGAGTCGAAAGGTGTCACGATCAGTCTTCACGTCCACGTCAGCCCAGGTAGTATGGCTTTGTTGCATGCAAAACTAGGCATGTTTCTCACAATATATTCAACGACTCTGATGGATACCGAACGTCTGCAACTTGTCCGTGAACGGCCAGGAAACGCTGGGGAGCTTGATCGTCTTCGTACCATGCCCTTTGTCCCGAAATCCACGAGCAAAAATGCAACGGAGGTACGGACTACAGTAGGATTCGATAAAAGTGGGAGAAATGCGTCCACATTGACAATGCGACATGTCATCACAGCACCAGATGTTCAAAAGTCCTTGTCTAACCTGGCTTTGGTTACGACGAGACCTGTTTCTGATTCTGCCTTAGAGGTAACTTTCGACGGATACAGACATTTGTTCATCAACCCTTTGGCTGTTCGTGGTGGTCAATCCAAAACAAGAGTTGCTCGTAAATCATCCTACATTGAGGTATGTCAACTTATCTGTTCATGTACAGAGTTTCTTTAACATGATATAAAACTAGGTGGAGACTCCCCTTAGGTCGGATTACGAAAACTTCTTGGACTTGTCACTAAGTCCTTTCCCGATCTCGCGCGAGGGTCAACTTTTCAACCCTCTCAACATTCATTATCTCAATCTCAATCGTCTTCCAGCACTAAAGCTACCAGTGAAGCACGAGAAACTTCAATGGCTGCCTATCCATCTTGGCTTGACGTTGTCTGAAAATGAAAGGATCGCCAGAGGAAAGTCTACACAACAGGAGCGGGGAACATTAGTCAATCTTAAAGAAAGTATTGCGGCAGTCTTCATTAAATGGGCTGGGGTGGAGAAGGGCTTTGAAAAAGGACGGTTTATGCCTCTTAGTCTCAGCAATCCGACTTCCGGAGTTGGAAACCACACATTGATCTTCGTCAACGACATACGCCTCGATCTGGGTTCTCACACGATTGTTGCAGATGCTTGTGTAGTTCCTCTATCCGAGAAAAACTTGCCTAAGCTCTACCCAGCGCTGAAGAGCATCGCTCGTCGCACCTTGACCGAGATCTTTACACTTGATGACGAAACCAGGCTTTGGAAATTGCTCCTACCCGCCCTTGCCGAACGATGCCGTACCTGGAAACACCTTCCGACTTGTGAATACCTGCTCAAGGGCATACCAGCTTGTATGGAAGGCTTCGAAGAAAGTCCGCTCTGTAGCTGTGGCAAGGGAAAGGACCTTGGCAACTTTGGAACGAGGCATGAATGGAAGGAATTTCATTCGGAGGCGACAAGAATCGCCTTGAGCCCACTGTTTTCTTCGTCATCCATGGAATCTTCAATGGCGTCCCTGAAAGCCGACTTGGAGAACGCCAACACCGGTTCTTCCTCTTTGATACTTCCGTCAGTATCCACATCTTCTACTCAATGTGCCAACTGTGGTGGACCTGGACACCCGACGCTCCAATCCTGCGGTGCTTGCAAACAAACAAAGTACTGTTCTCGTGCGTGTCAGAAGAGTCATTGGAAAACGCACAAGTTGCAATGTTCTTCTGACTGATTTTTGTCGTTCTAAAATGCGTCATGTCCCATAATAATAGCCTTCCAACATCCGAAAATCCTTGTTTATAAATTCACCGTGAAACCCCCGTTCTTCATTGACAGAAAAAGAATTTCGATCGTGATCAGGAAAACTTTAAATTTTGGTATAACTTGCAATGTCATATTTGACTCATTGAGTAAGTAGCATGAAGTTCAATGGTGCAATTTAGAATTTTCGTGATGCGCAGGGATCTGGGGCGGTTGGGGGCTTTTCATGGTTGGGACTAAGCGCGGGGGTAAAAAGAGCCTTGACCTTGTCCCCGACCACCTTCAAAATGCACGCAGCCTCACTGGCAAACCCGGGAGCACCTGGGTGAGGTGATGCAACCGCGCCTTGCAAGGAAAACACCATCAATGCGACGAGAGCGGGAACAACATTATCTAAAGTATACTTGTGAGAAAAAAAAAAGAAAAAAAGATTAGAACAGGATGCATCTGCACACACCTTCGAGTCCATCGGTAAGCTGCTAATATGGGTGGTCAGTTTATTTGTTGATAGTATGAGGTGTTGCCAAAAGGATTTGGGGATTCAAGCTGAGGAAACGAGCGTTTTGCTGACCCCGTTTTTATACTGAAATCGTATAGAAACATTAAACCAAATGCGTGTGGATGATTGGAGGGAGGCGATCCAGTAGCCCCCTAAAACCAGCCATATTGAGAACTATCATTATGAACCGAAATGGAAGCTCTGTACAAAACCGATGAGAAGTCCTAGTCAGTAAGTTCACAAAGGGGCAGAAGGAGTCAACAGACTGTCGGGACTGCGGCGGTTCTCTTGGGCATTATATAATTTGGTATTTAGTATTTAGTATTTCTGTGCATGGTGATGTTGCCCAATACATCGATATCTCGAATCGTTAGGCAAATGTAAGCGATGTAGAACTGTTGAGAATTCGCGCGCACCTAGTCAATTCGAAGATACAAATATATCTGGCGGAATTCTGAGTTCAAGCTAAATTTGGCCTCGGAAGTTGTATGGGGTGTTGAAAACCATAAAAATCACATTGGCAATTGTCCTTCTCTAAATAAGAGACTACATCACCCCTGTTTATGAATTCACTGTGAGACCTCATTCTTCATTTACAGAAAAGAACCTGGAAGTGCATATGCATAATATATTGGACAGGAAGCATAGAGAGTAACTATAGAGCAGGAAAACTGTACTAACGCTAAGAAACTACATATTTCGTGAAAACATAAACGACATAAAATAGGTAAGTCACCATGAATCTACATCTACAAAGTCTTGAGTACAAATTAATTAAGGGGCAGCTGGTGAATTGGCAGGGGGAGCGGGTGGCTGGACTGGTGGTTGGACAGGGGCAGCTGGTGGATTGATTGATGGTGGGACGGGGGCAGCTGGTAGATTAGCTGATGGATTGACAGGGGCAGGTGCATTGGCAGGGGTGGCTGGCGCGTTGGTGGCTGGTCCATTGGCAGGAGTGGCTGGTCCATTGGTGGCTGGTCCATTGGCAGGAGTGGCTGGTGCATTGGTGGCTGGCGCATTGGCAGGAGCAGCAGGTAGTTTGACTGGTGGATTGACGGGATCTGCTGCTAAGGGAACAGCGACGCCGGGAGCATTGGGACGATTGGTACCTGAAGGCGCGGGCGACGCTGCAGAAGTAGAATCACTGGGGACTGCGCTAACATCGACCGCAGCTGCTGCGGCGACAGGTGTAGCAGTAGAGGAGGGCATAGAAGAGCTGCTCGAGGGAGCGGTGGGAGCTCTAGTGCTCGATCCAGTAGGATCGAGAGCAGCTGAAACTTTTTCGATGACGGACTTGACCCTGGCCATGTCTTCTGGACTGATGTCCTGGACGGAACCCACGTCCTTAACATTGAGAGGTTTCTTTCCGAGCAAGCCGAGTACGTCGTTGACAATTGGAGCCAAGATGTCGCTGATATCGGGGACTTCGAAACGCTCCGCTGAGTTGTTTTCGACGTCAGCGCGGGATATCTAACAGCGTGGAGACAGAGAAAACTTACGATAAACTGGACTCCTTTCCACGATCCTGTCTGACCTACTCTTGAGAGTCGTCCCTGGTGAATGGAGTCCACGCGATATGCTGCCACCACGATGAAAAGACAAGTGGTGATTGCTGGAAGAACTCGCCAAGCCAGTTTCTCCGGGTACAGTTGGCGCAGCCAAGCTAGAAGAGGACGATGAAATAGCCAAAGTGGCGAGGAAAAGGGAGGAACTAGAAGGTAATTTCATGATAAAAGAATGAGAATGAAAGAAGTATGTAGATGAAAAGAAATAAAATGTGGTCAAAGACGTCAACGTCTGAGGAATGATGAAAGAAGAGAGAAAGGAATGAGATAAGTTCATACTGAGGAAAAGGGTAGGGACTTTATACTTGGGGACGGGAGTGGTGCTTTCTTTTCGATAGCGAAATGGTGTTAGACACGCAATACAAATTCAGGCTTATTTCAACTCTGTACGTGGACTGGACTCGGAACGTCCAAGCCTACGCGTTATCTCGCGATAGACACCGAATATAATGGGTACCTTCCACATAATCAATATATCTTATGTTCAAAATTGCTGAAAACACGTAGTCAATCGCGGCGATGAGACCAGGGGGGTGGCAGAGCGAAAGACTCACTGCTGTGGTGAATAGATAGATTAAACTTCCGTTCTTTTGATCTCGTCCACTGGCGACGGGCAGTAGACTCGATTGAAACTCGGGTGGCCCGCCAAGCCCTTTCCTCAGGACGTGTCAAGATTTCCAAAGTAGCATGCTTTTCAGAGTTAAGATAGGTTTAAATAATTGTTTTTTTAGACCAAACAGCCTATGAAGGAGACCGAGGCATTTTAGTGGGGCGTCCAACTTGAGTGCTGAGCGTTAACGTTTCAGCGCTCAGGCTGTACCAGTCGCGACCCAGCGTACACCACCAAGCCTGCCTAGGTCATTTCGTGATCGGTATATCTATAATGAGCGGTACATTACATGTAACATAATGCCAAATACAGCTAAGTCATGAGTAAGTTAATCAAATTTTGAATGAACGGTGTTAGGCTACATGGAAGCTATGAACAACTATGTAGCATAGCTTTTTTTCATACTACATTTTACGTATTTACTATTTTATACAAGATACCATCAACCAAAAACGAGCCACCCCCGGGCCCACCCCCCCAAAAGAATTGAGACACTTGCCTAAACGAGATTGGATGGGTATTGGAAATCCTCCAGCCCAACAAAGTTTTCCTTGATGCTTCGAGCGCTAACAAATCGGTAGAAGATGCTGACACTCCCAGCCTTGTCGTTGGTCCCACTGGCGCGTGCGCCACCAAAAGGCTGTTGTCCGACTACCGCACCAGTGCACTTTTCGTTGTAATAGACGTTGCCGGCAGAGTTACGCAACTTGTTAGTTGCCGTCAGGAGGGCGTGACGATCCGCAGCGAAACTATCACATTTTATTTACAGATTCAGCAAGAGATGAAGAATGCAAGTAAAAGGAAAACGACTGACATGGACCCTGTAAGAGCGTATTCAGTGGTATTGTCGATCAGCTCAAGAGTTTTTTCAAAGTCTTGGTCTTCAAATACGAATACCTAGTAGTAATCAAATGATTATGAGTTGTTCAAGGGGATCCATATATAGACGAACAGTGACGACGGGACCAAAGATTTCGTCAACAAGCGTGATAGATTTGGCATCTTGGCTGAGGATGACAGTGGGCTGGATGAAGTATCCTTTGGAGTCGTCGCCTGCCAATTGGCGCTGGTGATCAACTTATGAAAAAGGCTGGTGAGGTTGGTGGCAACATACCTGATCCCCCAATGAGGATTTCACCGCCAGCATCTTTGGCCTTTTTGATATAGCCCAATATCCTGTCGAATGCAGGTCGACCGCTATGGTTTCAATTTATGAGTAACCAGACATGGGAAACGAGAATAAACGAGACATTTACATCACAGGTCCCATGAAATTACTCCAGTCATGGTGAGGTCCTACTTTGATTTTGGCAATCTCAGCTAAAAATTGCTCCTTGAAACCTCCATTCCAAACGGATGAGGAGACATAGAGACGCGAAAGTGCAGAACATTTCTGGCCTAGTCGCCAGAAAATCAGTCCAAGATCAAACATAATTGCATCCGAACAAATTTAACCTTGGTATTCAAAAGCGCCCCGCACGCTCTGTATCACGGCATTCCTGATCTCTGCCGATTTGTGGATAATATGGAAGTTCTTTCCACCCGTCTCACCCACAATCCTGGGGTAACCTCGATACTTGTCCAGGTTCGTTGCGATATCTTTCCATAACTTTTTGAACACAAAGGTGCTTCCGGTGAAATGGAGTGCAGCAAAGTTTGGATGGTTGATGGCTTGAGCTACAACCTCCGGGGGAGGTCCAGGGACGAACTGGATGACACCAGGTGGGACACCGGCTTCAGTGAATATTTGATGAACAAGATAGTTCGAGTAAGTGGCAGCAGGTGAGGGTTTCCAGACAACGACATTGCCTACAAGGGCGGGCGCTAAAATGATAGCATTAGCTTAAGCATCGGCCGACGCAGAGAACAAGGACATACTGCCAGGTAGGTTGCCACCAATGGCAGTGAAATTAAAAGGTGAGACAGCAAGCACAAATCCTTCCAAAGCACGATATTCGACGCGACTGAAAAATGCTTAGATATAGCTTGATGTACCTTGAATAAAAAAAAAGTAGCCTTACTTCCATGCCCCAGCGCTATTTTTGGAAGGTTGTTGGGCATATAGTTCTTCTACAAACTTGACGCCAAACCGTAAAAAGTCGGTCAACTACCCATGGCCCCCCCACTCAGGTTAGTCCATATGATCCAGCTCAATCAATACTTTAGACGTACTTCTGCTGCAGCATCAATCTCAGCTTGCCATGCATTTTTTCCTTGGCCCAAAATCGTAGCAGCGATAAGCTTGTATCTATATTTTCCGCTGACAAGATCTGCAGCCTTCAGGAAAATGGCAGCACGATCGTTCCAAGGCAGGCTTTCCCATTTTTCCTTGGCGGCGAGTGCACCATCGATGGCTTTCGCGACGGTAGCTTCATCTGCCTCGTGGTAGGTGCAGAGATGACGGGCGTGATCATGAGGCAGGGGTTGTTTTGCGATGTTGCCCGTCTTGACCTAAGAGAGGGCCTCGGATCTGGGCTAGCAGACAAGGATCATAAGAATAAACATTTACCTGTAGGCCGTTTATGATGCAAGGCACCTCAAATGGGAGTTCCTGTTCCATTTGAGCGATAGTTGCAGCCAAGGCATGACGTTCTGCAGAACCGGGTGCATAAGATTTCTACATTCCCGAGGGGGGGCGGCATGACGAGTGAGAGGGAGAATTGGTATACAACGATGATGCACTCACCATCGGTTCATTATCGATCGCTGGAACTTTGAAGGTGGCTAGCTGCGGTGTGGCCATTGATGGTGTTTCAGAGGAAGGAGCGTGAGTTTATTTATTCGATAACGATGACTGTTTGTGAGAATCCGAATAGCCAAGCTGATAATCGGAAGGATCTTGAAGCTTTGCAAGGTGTGAGCTTTGAATGGATGGATGCAATAAATGATTAATAGATTACTAAATTATTACTACTACTACTACTACTATCTTATTAGATTAAATAAATGTGTCCACGCGCTCTTCTATATTGTAGCCGGAAGTTCGTCAATGCGTCCTTTCAAATCACGCAAAAATTTCCACGAAGCTAGAACACTCTCAGCACACCGAGCGCAATCTGCCGCCCTCGCTGCCTTGTACAAAAAATCCATCCCAAAAATAACATCCGTCGTCGGCCTCACAGCCAATTCCGCCTTGGCTGCCTTCTCAAATTCGAACCACCACTTGGGTGAACCATGGAAGGTATACACAGACCCGTTACATTGCATACATTTGATGTTCTCTGGTATCCGGATGAGTTCTTGAGCGGCTCTTGACCGCTGATGATGGAAGTTGCGGAGATGGTGATAGGCGTATCCGGTGATGAATTCCAAATCATCAATGTGAGGTTCATCAAGTAAGTTTATGCCTAGCGTATATTGCGAAGCGAGCTTCATCTCTTCGTCAAGTTCATAGCGGCAAGCCAAGGCGTATACGCGGATGGGAGATGTTTGTAACCAGTGTGATGATATGAGATGCTTTCGAAGGGAGTTGACGACGGCTACAAAGTCGTACTTGATTGCCGCACCAAGAACGAGAGTGAGTTCCTCAAAGGAACTTATGGCGGGGTCAGGGATAGGGTAAACGAATCTCAACAAGGTGTCCAGCACATTGCTCGATTCGGAGACAGGGATGATTGGACGTTTGTCTGCATACGTGATGTCGCCTTGGGGAAGGGTGAACATATCGTAGAAGAAAGGGGACGCCGCAGCGAGAATGCAACGATGAACACAAAATTCATTGGCAAAACCTTCGTCAGCCGTCTGTAGTATAATATCAGCGTCTGAAGAGTTGAAGCAGTAATCTGGGGAAGACATGGGTTACGAAACAACGCTCAACGTCAGTAACCGTATTATAAGGAGCGGGCGGTAGTTGACGCCTGAAACTCACAACCAGTCATATTCAGGTCTATTTCCACAAAAGGCGGTAAGAACGAATCTAACTTTAACTTAGGTGTCGTCAGGTTCACGCGGACTTGGAAATGGAGCTCACAGCATTGGAAAACATAAACAAACAAACGCAGTTACTATCTCCCTTCTCGATCAAAGCGTCTCTCTCTGCTCGTCTTCCTTTCACGACCATGATCCCTATCTCTCGCCGAGTCCTTATACCTCGGCGACGGTAAAGGGGACTTTGAGTGTTTCCTACGACGCTCTCGTGAGTAATCCTGGTCCGGGCTGCGGCTTCGTTTACGACGGCGCCCAGATTCGCGATCAGGTGGGACATCAAACACCATGCCATAAGCTTTTGACTGGGAGTGCCTAGTTACAGAGGATTGCCTCTCATCACGGTATCGACGAGTCATTTCCAGGTCGTCGCGGCCCGCAAAACTTGCTCGTCCTTTGTCTGTGACTCGTTTCGGACCTCGGGTAATATTGTTTGACCACGAGTTATTTAGTCGAGCAACGGACTGCGAGCTAGAACGAGGCTATGATGTTAGGTTCTGCCAGAGTGAAAAATGATTCACTCACAAATCAACCCAAATACGTCGATCGTCAACCAATACATTTTGCATTTTGAAGTATGCCTAAACCATTAAATGAGTCGTGATGTTTCAAGAAAAAGTGAACCATAATTCACCTGTTCAGCATCTTCTCGTTTATCATATTCGATGAAGGCATACTGGAGAGAATCGCCAGTCCGTTTGTCTCTAATCACTTGACAGCTCATGATGAGACCAAACCGCGAAAAAATTAGTTCCATATCTTCGTCTCTTGTCACAGGATTAAGTTTGCAAACAAACAACACGTTCTCTGGGGGCCGAACGTTAGCAAATGGAAGATCGCCAACCATCTCAAGAGTGAGAGCAGATGCTGCTGCTGCCTTTTCTCGTCGAATGCGCTCTTCCTCTTCATCCGGAAGAGTGGCCAGAGGGTCTTCATCTTCGGCAATCCGTGTGGAGTTATCCGGTGGGCGTGTGGGCGACGATGGGGGTTTCAACAAGCCTGGAGGATCGGGAAATGGATCATCTGTATTTTCGGAGCGAATTAAGGTCTTCCAAGTAAAAAGTGAGTGAAACCAAAAAAAGAAACGTACCAAGTATGACGACATGCCTTATTCGTACATCCTTAAACGGCCGTCCATCTTGATCCACGAAGACTTCATTCAACTTATCCAATGTATCCAATCCTTCAACTACATGTCCGAACACTGCGTGCTTGCCATCCAGGTAATCGATGTTGTCACCGAGTGTGATGAAAAATTGACTTCCACAACCACCTTTGTGGTCCTCTAATGCGGGCGCAACGGCCATGGATACGGTGCCTTTGTGTGTATGCTTCAATTTCGGTTGGATTTCGGGAGGGAAGTAGCGCGAAGGAGGGTTGGAAGAAGAATCACTGGCGACAAATGACCAAATAGATTCACCACCTGTACCGGTCGCCGTAGGATCCCCAGCTTGGGCCAGAAAATCTTTTGATACTTGTATAAACGTTAGAAAAAATCCTGATAAAAGTCGTCGAATGCAAAAAAAAGAAAGGGAGCCCACCATTGAAGAAAGCGTTCAAGTTGTAATAATACACTTTACATAGCTTCAAGAAGTTCTCGCAAGTTTTAGGGCAAGACTCCACCTCGAGATCGACGACAATATCTCCAAGGGATGTTTCAAACAAGACCGACATTCCTTGAGCCTTAAACCACTTCGACCGTCGTTTCCGAGTGAACTTGTAAGGGAGACTTTAACTTTTATATCGCTACTAGGCCGTTTTCTGGCACTAAGTAGTATTTCCCAGATGAAATTTAGAAAACAAGTTCAACAGCGAACGAACCCGGTGGACCTAGCCATTCGTCACATGATCAGTGGAAATAGCGGACGACGACGACGTTCGATAGTACTGATATTCACGACATAACGCATGCGCCCACAGGCCTTGCTCGACTCACTCTGGCAGCTTTCCGTTTCCAGACGATCTCTGATCAACTGCCGCCGTTGTTCAGACTATCAACTACGAGTCAGCTACTACACCTCCAAAGCTTCTTCTGCCAACTCCGCACACAGCAGCAGTGCAAAACTTTTTGCCGATGCACAGCGGGAAGAAGCAGAGTCAGAGAAACACGTCGGGGAAACCTCTAAATCGAGTCAATTACCCTTCCTAGAAAGGCAACACGAGAATTGGACTGGCGATGAGAGTATCCAAGATTCAGTGCTACGTATGTTGGTGGACAAGTACAAGCCTCTTCGGACAGGTTCTATCCAATCCGCTGATCAGAAATTGAAACGAGCCCCTCCGCCGGTATCACTGACGAATCCTATCGTTTTCGTTCCTCAGAAACCTTCTACGGGATCTTGGGACAATGAACCTCTGTTACCCTCGATCCCAGGTCATCGACCATGGCAAACACAGTTCAAGGCTCCTTCTCACCATGTTTCATCTATAAAACTAGCTCATATTCCTCCCCCTACACCCGTTCGACCGCCAGGTGCTCTTCCTATAGATGGGCGGGCACAGAAATTGGAAAGAGAGACTAAGAAACGGACGCAGCAGGCTGGAAGATTAACACAAGCAAAAGAATCAACCCTGGACTATCGTTTGGGTATCAAAGGAGCCCATGGGCCTACCCGGCGCCCAAATCCTGTCAGTGTTAAGGGGTGGGCTAGTTTGATAGAGGATAAGATCGAGGTGAGGTTCGCTCAGTCTGAAATCTTTTTTTTTTTTTTTCTAATACTCACTCCCTGGGACAGAAAGCCCGAAAGGCTGGACTATTCAATGCTATCAAGGGAAGAGGTCAGCCACTGATTCACTCGATGGAGGAACGCAATCCTTTCATAGCCCGAGAGGAATTTCTAATGAATCGAATTGTTCAGCGAAATGGCGCCGCTCCTCCGTGGGTTGAAATTCAAGGGGGTAAGTATGAATAGTCATACTTAGAACAATCAAAACTTCTGATGCCTCTGTTGCGTTGATATCTAGAGCTTGACTCAGCAGTAATCACTTTCAGAGAACTCTTACGACAGTCCTGGATCCGAAGAGCAATCCGTGGCCTAAGTATGGAACACCCTGCAGACATCCTCCACAATCTCACTCTAAATGATATCAAATCTTTCCGAGACTCTGAGTGGGTAAAACGAGAGAAAGCTTATTACGAGACGGCTATCGCCGAACTCAACTCTCATGTACGCAAGTATAACGGCGTCGCACCTTACGCTGTTCGCCGTGCTTACTATACCCGCGAGGTAGAGATCCAGAGGCTCCACGACGATTGCGCGGAGGATATTCTACGTGCCATCGCTGATCGTGCTCAGGAAACACGATTTCTTGGTGATTGTAGCAGTCAAGGTTCAGGCAGTGATCCAATCATTGATTCAAGAGCTGCCCATACGGACCATGGGGAAAAATTGTCTTTCCTACGCTGGTTTCGTCGCCTATTCCAAAGTTGGTTTTCGTAGGCCGTGGGTTCCATGTCACTATGGACGTGCAGTTTACAAAACAATCTTGCGGTTCGGTTGGTTCAAGTGCCTTCACTTTCAATCACTTAGCTTCCACCCGCCTGGACCATTACCTTTGCTTGTACGATTTTCTATCCTACGAGGCGTCTAGATGGGTTAGGCTACAGGCATGGTTTTAATTTTTGCGGGTATTGCTGTACACAGCTCTGGAGCACTCAACCTCGCACCTAGATACAGTTTGATTGCATCATGATGCAGATAGGATATTGCGCACTGCCCGAAGCGCCTCGACAAGTGCACGAGGGGGTGATATACTGTTTTATGTCCTCGTGGCTGCGCCGCATGCCCGACAAGACGTCGCGAGCGGCGATGCTCAACTATGATCATGCTCAATAGATTCGGCGGTGACCGTAGCTAAGTAGAGTAGTTTATGATCCCTTGTTGTCTTTTAATATCGATAATGTACTACAACAAGATTGTTGAGTAGGACAAAACGTTTCTCTCTTTTGTTGTGTCGGGCACGCACGCCGGATGGAATTTAAAATTTAATTAATTTGCAGGGACAAGGTCACGACGCCTCGTGGCCTGCCTCACCTTTCGCTGGCTGTAAAATGGAATTGTCCCATCTAATCTGTTCCCATAAAAGCCGCTGCCTTCAACCTTCTCATTCTTCATAACACCTTTTTTGTTTTTTTTTTTCTGCCATCTCTTGTCACCATGTCTGACGAATACATTACCGTGAGTTATCGTCTGCTGTGATTGGTTATATTATCATTCATTCATTCGTTGCAAATATACTTGTCGTTGCCCGATCCGTTTTCTGCCGTTGCTTGTTGTATAAAACTATGCTATGGCCACGACCTCGTTGACAGCCAGGAGACATTGTCGCTGTTCGACATGGGATCAAAGGAAGACAAGAAGGACTAGTCATTGGTTCGCATATCGATTATGCTGTACGTCCCATTGTCCTTTCTCTTCGCCCCACGCTCTTCAAATCTTTTCTCCTAAAATCTGACGACATCATTATTTTCTCATATAGGGGCGACAAGTCATCGAAGTCCAGCTTGATGGAGAGTTGTTCCATGCATGGTAAGGCGACCTGCATCCTCTCAAGGCCTTCATCCTTCATCCTTCTCGTCTCCTCCTATAATGTTCATAACTGCTGAACAAAGATTTCTTGCCGTTCAAACGACCCACCTTTGTCCCCTCCCAAAATCCGTTGATTTGAAAAAAAAAAGAACCACACAAGCTAATTTACCTCTCTCTAAAGGTATCCGACCGTCACCCGCGTCAGGCGCACTATCTCCTATGCTCGACCTTCCATCGACCGCCGTCGCACTATTGAGCGTCGTGTTTACTGGTAGTCTTTTGTCACTATACAACTTGTTTTTCTTTTCCCTCTTATAACATCATTCACCATTGGGTGCAGCGATAGGGACCAAATGCACATCTCACCATTTTCGAGTCTTGGGGATTCTATGTACCCTGAGTAAACACGAACCTATTGATCAAATATTTATTACTGGACACACACGATTGGCATGGGATTCATCTTTTTTTTTCTTTCTTTTTTTCTTTTTTTCGTGTCTCTATTCTTCATACACAATTGTATTTACGAGTCATAACATAGATGCCATGGCTAAAATGTCACCTACAGCTGTTTTCAAAAGTTTTTGAACTTCTTATCTGAGTATTCAGGTGAAATATAAAATAACTCCATTTTTGCCAGACTGCGTTTTATATAAGAACAATAAGGGCCCAAGGCGGAAACACAGTTGACCATGGTTATTGAAATTCCTTGCTAAAAAAAATACATGATTTGACTTTGAACAATAATAAACAAAAAAAATAAATTCTAAGATGTGCATATAATTTTAATTTAGAACAACTGCGGGTAAAATATGAAGGAGAGAGTGGTGGTGGTGGTGATACAAGAAAAAGACAAAAAAAAATAAATTCTAAGATGTGCATATAATTTTAATTTAGAACAACTGCGGGTAAAATATGAAGGAGAGAGTGGTGGTGGTGGTGATACAAGAAAAAGACAAAAAAAAAATTGCAAAAAAATTGCAAAAAAAAAGTGAAAGTGAAGTCAACAAAGGATATCCTGAAGTAGGTGTGGTCGATGGACATGTAACTGGCGGGGAAGTGGAGTATCTTATAATGCGATCAAATAAAGTTAGTTGGTATGTGTAGGTCAAATAAATTGAGCTGGGTGGCGAGCCAGGAAAGAGAGAAGACATGGTCACAATCCGCATTCAAATTTCGAGAGGAGAGGGGGGGGGGGAGTTTGAGCGAAGAAAAAATGTTATCGAGCCTCCACTTTCACC
>Ga0193743_1000847_pt1 | contig 23789 bp, 34 predicted proteins | sample L2c2metaG_FD_143038 | JGI IMG/M metagenome (GOLD analysis project Ga0193743, IMG submission 143038) | Soil microbial communities from a riparian zone of the East river system, Colorado, United States - L2c2 | ecosystem: Environmental > Terrestrial > Soil > Riparian zone | place: USA: East River... | reverse complement strand
AGATCGCCAAGATAAGATCGTCAAGATAAGATCGATATGATCAAGAGATCAAGAGATCAAGAGATCTATAAGATAAGATCAAGTAAAGTTCAAGTGTTCAAAGTAAAAGTAAAAGTAAAAAGAGTGTAGTAACAGGAATTCCAGTTCTAGTTGTTGAACGAGGCCTGATAGGTAAGATTTAACTGATCGAGGGTTGATATGATGGGACATGTAAACAATGAAAAAGGATAGTATTTCTGAGTTTGGTTCAATAGGAAAGTGGTGCATTTCAACAAACGAAATCCATGAGTTCAACGCTGAGGTGTAAGACTTGTGAGTTGAACGGTCAACCGCACTTGCTAGCACTGTCGCTCACCCTTGTTTCAGCTCCTCAACTATTCAGGGCTGCCGTTTGGACTGCCTGGATGGGGGTCATTGCATTAACACTGGTTTTCCCCCAGCATATCTCGAGGGGGTAGTAAAAGAGAAGGGAGTTGGCTTCATTCCATCTGATAATAAGGTCTGAAGTTGTGTATGGTTAAATTAGGTCCAATGAATAACGCACACATGAATTGTGATCGCGACAGCACATCTGCGATAGTGTTAGATTCTCCAGATTTATGAAGGATTCGAACGTCGTGATCTCCTTCAATAAGGACATCCACTGCTCTGAGGATGCAGTTATATTCTGGGAGTGCTCAGAGAGAGTTGAACATTGAGACTGTAGCGAAATTGTCGGTGAAGACAACCATCTTGCTCCATGGGGGAAAAGTTTGGTGAGCATTTTGTAAAGCCGACAGCACCGCCAGAGCCTCATAGAAAATAATCAAGGTAGCAGGCGTCTCAGGAGGATTTGGTGCTACAAAACCCCTCTTGGTTGCTGAATACCAAAAGGCCATCCTGTTATGACACTCTTTTTACTTTTACTTTTACTTTGAACATTTGAACTTATCTTATAGATATGAAGATCTCTTGATCTCTTGATCATATCTCTTGATCATATCTCTTGATCATATCTCTTGATCTTATCTTGGCGATCTTATCTCTTGATCTACGATCTTATCTTGATCTTTTGATCTTATCATCTGATGATGATCCAAGATATGTTTCTTTATACATTATTACTTGCATGCATTTGACATGCCTTTGACTCATGTCTTTCATTGACGATCGACATGCATTCTACACATGTTGCTGCGCAACATGCTTTTACCTTACACTTGACATGCTTTGAACATATGTTTTACATGTGTTTGCCTTGAGGACAACACATGGACATTAGTATATAACCGTAGCTAAATTACCTGTACTCTTTAGCTTGTCTTTGATAACTTGTTAATGCTTGATTGGCATTTATCCATTCTCAAACCTGTGGATACTTGACTGGACGTCTTCCAGTTAATATTCATGGGCTCAGCTAGCTCCTTGGACAGATGCTTGGGCATTATCAGATACTGACTGTATCCGATCATGGCTGTAAAGCCTGAATCGGTCGAAGTCGTAACACATCCCCTCTGGACACGCATCAGTTTCCATTACACATGTGGCTTCCTTGATCTCCCATGACACAGATTTCAACAACAACACTCCGTCTGACATGGTTATTTTCTGTCTTGCCCATTCTAAGTCCTCTCTAATGGCTCTATTCGCCCACACTCGTGCATCCTGATCTTTCCTTGTATCTTTGAGTACACATTGTTCAGTGCTGGTCTCAGCAGAGGGTAGACATTTAGCCCCCAACTGACCCAACCAGCAATTTGTTGCCACTCTTTGACCTTCATTTGTACTCCCTTTTGACACCAATCCACTAGCTCTCACTCCAAGCGCTCCTTGGATTCTTGCGGTAATGTGAATGACATCTCAGCAACATTCACATTAATACCAGAATGGTGAGTTGTTGACCAAATACATGTTTCTTTTGTTTGTGAGGGATACCAACTTCATCCCATAATTTCAGTAGTCTTGTTTGCTGCGCAGGAAAACTCTCTCCATAAGGAGTATACTCTTCCACTTGACCTTCCTCCTCCAGATGAAAATAATCATCCACATATACGAGGCCTTCAATTGATCGCTTATTCTTTGCTGCCCAAGCTAACAAAGCGTTTAACCAGATGAAAATGGCTGGCGACACCGATCCACCAAACACATTGACTCGGTTAACGTACAGTCACCCCTTGATCCATATGATCTGCTTCAGTTGCCACAGTTTGTGCATGGGGCACATTCTGTATGCTTCCGAAATATCTGATTTCCAAGCTACAAATCGTTTCTGAGGATCTTGGTGACATTTTCTCATTATCATTTTGCCTAACTGAGCCAAATTGTCCAAGGGGTAACCCATTACAAAGTGACGATCGACCATACTATTCAGCGAGTACGGACCGGCGCTCAAATCATCAACCAAGTGCCAGTCTGCCAAATGAGGTTTGGGAATCACATACAAGGGCATACAATACATCCCTGGCAAAAGGTGCTGTCCAAAGTCTTGTGAAATCCTTTCCAACCTTTGCTTGTGCTCCAACTGCTTACTCAAAAACTCTTCTTTCTCTGGTGATAGGTACACTGCCCTGGGCTCATCCAGCGTCATTAGGTAACCTTCCTTGACGGTGGATGCCCATGGCCAAAAACCTCCTCACAGCCCCTCAATAACCGACTCAACAAATGCACAATTGGGATGTGATGCCAACAAACTCTGCAAAAACCCCACCTTTATTGGTGTCACTATTTTGAATAGACTGGGGTGCCTCTCAATGGTTTCAACTGCCGCTAAGTTCTCAACCTCATTTTGCGGTGGTCTAGGTAATGGTTGAACTGATAACATCCATTCAGCAGCTGTAACCATCAGGTCTGTGGTTGGGGACCACAAATTGTACTGTAAGTACTTGGGTCTCATACTGAACACTTCTGCCTCAGGCACTCTTTCCACACGTTGCTTTCCCGTGACCTGTCTGTCCACACCCTTCACATGCATGCCGGTACTTGCAAGCTGCATCGGTGAACTGGCAGCCGATTTGACTGTTGAACCGGTGGCATGTGTTGGTTTTGGATATTGATGCTCACCTTCCTCCACTAAACTTTCTAGCTCGTTTGTACTCAACCCCATCATCCTGCATTGTGGCAGCGTACAGAGAGGCGAAGTATTGGTAGTCGGTGAGCAATAAGGACTGCCCTCCTCCCACTTCATTCCTAACCCCCCTGTTGTAGAGGATGATCTGGTTGTGTGACCCAGCTCACTTGGCTGCAAACAACCGCTCGATGTAGTCTCCATATTCCAACAGCTCTCGCTCTCTGTGCTTGAAAACAAAAGCAGTCACTCGCCAAGTGGATCGCCAAGTGGTAGACCACTCAGAACTTGTCTCAACCTTCCTTTTCGTCTCAGTTCCCCTGATACTGATCTCAGTGTCTCCCACATGAGCCTTTCTTTCCTGATCAATCATGATACAGTGCAATGACGAGAGGATTTTGTGGAGATCAACAGCTTCCCCTTTGAAGACATGCTCCCACTCTGACATCGGGATTCCTCGAGGAGCCCCAGGTGCGAGTCGGATGAACAGTTTGGCGGATTTGATGTCTTTGTTGAATTTACGGATGAGATTTGCTGATTTAGCACAGCTGGGGTTTGTTGAGACAACTGCTTCCCCATCACGGTTATACCAAGGCATGTCCTTTGGTTGGAGTTTCCAATGCTTCCGGGGTTCCTCATTCTCTGATTCTGAACCGGAGGAAGACTCCCCATCGCCAGATTCATCTGCCCTGGCTGTTTCAGGGTCACATCCAAGCAACCTTGATAATTGGTGTCTTGCGGTAAGTGGTTCTTGTTCAGCCCTCCGTTTTCTGCTGTCTCTTGGTCCAGGCTCGACCAAGTTGATTTCTGCCAAGTACAACTCAAAGGACTTGGACCTTTCTTGTGAGGAAAGGTCTGAGTCCTGTTTGAGTCACTCAGTAATAGCTGATATGATGTCAAACTTGGATTGTTCGCTGGCTCTGTATCTGGTAATGATTCGGTCAAATGTCAGCGACATAGGGTCGAACAGTTGTTCGCTGTTCAGATCCGTCTTCCGGTTGACTCCCAATTGTTTGGGTTGAGTCATTCCGTTCCCCTTCAGGTCCCAATGCAGGTTCTGCGATTGTTTGCTCATCGCCCGTTCCCGCTGTGGGCTGATGAAGCATCGGGAAATCGTCGGGGTTGTACGACTCTGATCCTGAGACATTTTCAATTTGGCATGCTCTTCCCTTTGCGCTTCTGCCTCCATGTTCCATAGCTGAACGTAGTGATTGTTCATAGTAATATAAGTGAAAAAACACTAAATCGTCTCTGGGGAGATGCTAAGTGACCTAATACTTGAATTGCAACTGACCTGGGGAGATGGTAAGCAAAGGATAGAGGAATCTGACACCTCTAAGACCTTACATCTCCCCGGTCTCAGATTACCTAACTCTTACGGTTTAGTCACCTAGTGTACCGCTGGGTACACCTCATGGAACCATTGCCGAAACTGAGAAACAAGCTTCCCGCGCATCAGAACGGCTTCCCATTGGTCTCGTGTAAACTTAACAGTTTAAATATGATAAATCTGCAGTTATATATTTTCCTGATTTTTCTGATTTTTTGACCAATTTTCGAGTCTATTTTTAGCGTATCTCTCGAAAGGCATAACCCCTCATAAGGCATACCCTGGGCCGTCCACCGAGGGTATGCCTTATGAGGGGTTCGACTGTAGTAGCGACTGGAAAGATTCGCCAATCATGTCGCTTATTCAGTCACACGTGTCGCACTTTTGTCACTGTATCGCGCAAATCGATTATCACGCACGAAATCTCAAGTACGCCATTAGCAGGGCAGAGCAGCCCGTTACTATGAGCAATAAGGAGGGTATATATAAAGCAAAAAGAAATACACACACCAAAGCCTACTAAGTATTGCAAAGTTGTCGCCTGCCAAATTGTAACAGTGCCATGAGTTATCCCGAAACATGAACGCTGTTATAGGTACTGACTTTAGAGGCTTGCATAGCAGTCCTCAACCCAGCAATTTCCTGTTCAATTCTAGTGTCCACCTCCTTAATTTTGAGTTCTTGTCCACTACTCTCTTCCCTCATTCGACCCTTTTCAAGATTCAGATCTAGCCGTACGCCAGCCTGAGTACGAGTAATTTCTTCACGTAAACGCTGCTTTAGTTTCTCGACATCATTGACAAGACGATCGTTCTCTGCTTTGATCATTGCAAGATCATTCTTTTCCATCAATTGAAGCTCTGACTTAATCTGCGCGAAATCGACTTGTTGAGTATAATGATGCTGTTATGGAAAGGATAGTAGTGTTCAGATATTGTACATAAAAAATTCATATTCAATGCGCACTTTCTCCTGCTCTGCCTTCGTCACCATATTGCTTGTCATATTTCGTATGCTTTCATCAATAACTTCGGCCATAGCAGACATAATACCTTCCGCCTGAGCTCTGTTCAACCCCTCTCGTTCCAGCCGCTGGACGAAGTGGTGCGTATCAAAATGAAAGTCTGCCCGTGATAAAGTGGTAGAAAACAGTCGAGAGAAGTTTCTGGGGGAAATGGACAGTAGTTTGCAGACTCCTGGTAGAGACATTGTCGAGATCTAGAGCAGCAAAGAAAGGGCGGTTCCTAGTCTCGTACCAAAACCGTCCACGTGGGAAGGGATTCGATTGAGCCTAGGGCGGTAGGCTGAGTTACTTATGTAACGTAGTCAGCTTAATATTACAGTAGAACCTGTCATAACCCACACCTGTGAAAACCCATAACCTGTGATATCCCATAGCTCGACTTGTCCACCGACTTGGTGGGCAGGGAAATGCATACCATAACCCATAACCCATATCATAGCCCTCCGCCAAACAAACCCACAGGTTTGACACTATATAAGACCGTTTACTGGTAGGCGCATCATAGTGATGTGCCACTGTTCATGCTTTTCGTCCCAAATTTATTACTGCTTCTTCTCAACCCAGATGGTGAATCTCACATCTTGACAGAAATATCTGACAAAGAAATCTATCACACTGTGATGGACTCAATCGAGGCATGTGAGAACATCGACACAAACGGTGGAAACAATGTTGATGATGAAACCCCTATTGAACCTTGTCCAACTTGTCGTGACGTCCTCAAGGCGCTATCAACTATTGGCAAGTGCATCAAAGACTCAAATGACCCTATTGCGCACAAGCTTGACACACTGTTGGGGTCATTCAAACAGCAACTTTGCCTAGATGAGACATGGAGTATGAGGGACACTGCTATAACTGATTTTTTCAGAAATTATAGGTTGTCTTGTTTATTTTACTCTACAAACAAATTAACAATAATATATCCTAGTATGTATCTATAGTCCTAATATTTTAATCAATTTTACTGATTTTTCCATGATTTTTCGAGCCTATTCTTACAATACCTCTTGAAACCCATAACCTGTAATAACCCATAGCGCTGGGCCGTCCACCGAGGGGTATGGGTTATGACAGGTTCTACTGACCATTACCGTTACCTGAGTTGCTTATGTAACGTGGTCGGTTTTCTAAATTCCAAGTTCCTATGTAAGGATGTTGCACGCCAAACCAAATATAGAGGCTCACCTTTATGTTTTAAAACCCTCTCTCCTTCAAAAAATGCAAAGTGACGACGTTATATGGTCGGTCATTAACCATCAATTTTGCTCATATAAAGTCAAGTTTGTGATAATTCTCTAAATACTGATAACCATTCTCAAATAATCTGTCTTACCCAGAACCACAACTCAAAATTTTTGCAGAAATGAATACAATGTAACTGGCCTTTGCAATAGACAGTCATGTCCCCTGGCCAACTCTCGATATGCAACTGTTAGGGAAAAAGAAGGTTCTTCCCTCTTCTTTTCTAACAATTTATCTTCTCATTATCTTCCCATAAATCACTCAGGAATCCTCTATCTTTATGTGAAAACGATTGAACGCGCGCACTCCCCTGCACACATGTGGGAGCGTATCAAATTATCCAATAGCTATGCGAAAGCACTCGAACAAGTAAGTCTTATACCACTTACGTTCGCTTCTCACTCAATATATTCATTAGATCGACAGAGAGCTTGTACATTGGCCAAATTTCACAGTTCATAAATGCAAGCAAAGGATTACCAAGATCACACAATACCTCATAAAGATGCGCCGGCTGAAGCTGCGCCAACAGTGAGCGCAATTTCTCCTTTGTTTTTCTGCGCCCTGACATTGTCAGGCCGAAACTCATCGGCGTCAAGAAAAAACTCGATCGACGAGAGGCCGTCCGGGAACGCAAAGCACTGTCTGCCGCACACCTTGAACGTTCGATAGAAAAAGAACTCATTGAGAGACTGAAGTCGAAAGCTTATGGTGACGGACCACTCAATGTCAACGAAACCGTCTGGCAAGCGATTCTTGATCGCGAACGTAACGGAAGTGCCGTAGGACAAAGAGAAGATGAGGATCTTGATTTGGTGGCCGACGAAACAGACGAAGAAATCGTAGAAAATGAAATAGAAGATGAATGGGATGATCGAGAGTTCGTCAGCGATATTAGTGGTGACGACCTTTCTGACCTTGAGGGACCTCTCGTACGCGTTTAATTCCTCAATATTGGATTAACACAGTTTGTGACTTTCAGGGATTGCAGGACGATGATTCCGACGGAGCTGAAGCGAGTGAAGACGAAGACAGTGTTGGCGAATTGGAAGATAACCAAATGAAGTCACCCCGCGGAAAGCGGAAGGCCTCATCTTTTAGAAGCCTGCCTATACAGAGACCTGAAAAGAAATCTAAAAGTACGTACGCAAAGTCTGTCCACAAGGTGGACAAACGACTTACCCTCCCATAGAAGGCCCAAGAGTAGAGGTGGTATACGAAGAAGAAATGGAAAGCCTGTCCATCTCGAAGTCATCTCTGACAGCTTGGTAGCCTTTATTGCTCTCGTCCTCCCACTCCCACTCCCATTATACGATGGGAAGTAATTATTCGGTTTGAATATAAATAATGAATAATGAATATAAGTTTGATGGCATCCAGGTGATTCCGCTGGTTGCCGGGACTGTCACACACATCTCGTTTGCGTAGGTCCATTTATAGACAGCTTTTTGTCATTTCTAATACTGAAATAATTTCTTTATAAAGAAACTATCTGGGAAAAATGTTTTTGGAAGTGATCCATGACGTGGAAACGCATTCTCCTTTCGGAGAAACACGACAACAACAGTTGGTACTTGCTGTGGAATATAATGTAAATATTATTGGTATTTCTACTAGCCTCTATGCCTCCCCACCGCACTGGAAACAAGACTACCTCAAAGTTAATGGGGGCCATACTACTTAATTTACTTATGGCCGCTTAGTAACCATCAGTTGTGATGATGTTTCGAATCATCCACTGGATGCCATCAAATTTATATTCATTATTCATATTCAAACCGAATAATGGATGCCGAATAGACTCTAAATTATTTACAGGAATGTAGGTGAAATGCGTTTAGAGGTGATGCTAATAGATGAGCAGATAGTGCCCGATTTGAGAGCACTTCATTGTGCCTTATTCTTCTGACGTCGCTCAATGTCTTCCCGTGTCATCCTCGTTCCCAGAAGAGCATCCCAATGTACAAAAAATGGTTGAGAAAAATTTGATTTTATGCCAATAGCCTTTGGAAGGATATCAGCAATGTAAATAAACCACAATCGTAAAATATCACAGACTTGATGGTGTATATCGTGATAATCTGCGTTGTTCCCAGTCAACCACTGTAATGGATCCCAAGGAAGACTGTATCCGCAATGATCATCGACAGTCTTCATTGTCGAAAATGTGAACAAAAGCATGGCTTGACGGTTGTTCATACCAGTCGCCCATTCTGCAACTAGAGCCCCCATGGAATCTAAGAATAAGGCTTCCAAGGGATGGTTGTAGAGTGATCCAAAGGCATACGGCACGTAAAGACGATGATGCCACGAATGAATTTGCTTGTACAAGAACTTGTTGACATGCATCAGTCGGTGTATGAAGTATTGCCATGTGTCTAAGATGAGCCTAGAAGTTAAGATAAATAATTTTATGCATATGAGGGGAAGTTGTTCGTACGCTGCACCAAAGAACTGAAGCATGGGCACTCCCCACCAATACAAGAAATTCGTAGCATGCACAAGTACGCGTGGGGTGATGTGCTCTCCAAACACAGCGAATGCCAGAGAATCTACAAAAAAAGCAACACGGCGAAGCTCTTGTGCATGGTTGACGACATGCTTAGATTCATCCGACAAGGTGATGAGACCGAGTGCCGTCTGAATGACTTGCTGTAGAATGACTGCCCACACAACCTCCGAACGTGTCGCCAAATTACGCGCCTGAGCTTCTTCTGAATCGTGGATGCGGTATCTCTCCAACCATTTCCAGCCAGAGATATCTAGGGCATGGAAGAATAGAGAGAGACACCAATAGGCTATGACTGGTGCGGCCAGGGTGAGTGTGAAGTCTGGGACACAGTGAATTAGACTGGGTTTCTGAGAGTGGTAGAAGGGAAACGAGGTCCTCGCGAAACACAGCGGGTCGTCGTAGACGAGCGAAGAACAAGATATTGTGTTCATTGTGGATGGTGGTCAACTCACGAGTCACGTTTCCCACAGAATGATCGGCAGGACTTCAGGATTGACAAATCGAAATGAAACCACAAATTAGCATAAATACAGTTATGAACATATATCCCTAGGTGGTACAACATTTTGTCTTCTACCATGCAATAATATTATATATATGAGCAATCGTCCATGGGCACTCTAAGGTTCGTTTAGGTTATTTAGGAGTGTCGTGAGACATCGTTTTGTCACCATATCTCCCTATCATCTTTCGCTTCAGTAACCTGCCAAGGAAGATAAATACAATGAAACACACTTTCAACAGGGTGCTGAAGGTCTGGTCTCTTAATGGTTCAGGTAAACATGCCCGCAGTGCTTCTCGCGCCCTGCAAATCGTTGTAAGTTGGTTGTGTAGCAAAGAAAAAAACAAACAGACCGCAAATTGTCGCTGAGTCTTAGATAGCAGCGTACAACATGCTTTAACAGCCTCACAGCTTGTGTTTCTACAAGTTGGTTGACCATGTTACTAAGAACAGTGCCCACAGCATAAAATCTTTCGTAGGTGTGGCAGATATAAGTTAGACCCGTCTCGTCTAGAAGAATTTTCTGAACGATGAAAATGGCGACAGTTTTTGACAATTCGGATCCAGTTTCCATGATACGAAGGCAGAGGGGTATAATCTCGGTCGAAAGAAGAAAATGGATTACAGTAGTATTATCGTTTTGCTTAGAAAGAATGATATTTAATAACGTAGCAAATATGAAGCTTTGACATACTTTGACGAGAGCACCAATAACCCCAAGCGACGTCAGACGTAGATATTCGAAAGGGCGCGTTTTCGAGGTTGTGTTGAGGAATGGATACAAAAAGAGCGGTATATGGGCTATCAATGAACCACGTAAGCAAGCAAAGAGTAGGCTTTACACTTCTCAATTACCATTCAAGAATAGTTGACGAGTTTCTGAATGAGATGCAACACATTGGAGTAATGCCAGAGCGTTACACACACGATTGGATACATGAGCGGTCAGATTGGGCGGAGAAAGTAATGGATAAACGGAAACGATTTCTTGAAGAAGAGCAGGCATGATACCTTGCAGTAATAGATGAGTGAATAATTAAAAGTCAGAACTTGAGTACAATAACGCAAACTCACCAAATGAGTGCCAAAGAACAAGAGCAAGGTCATCGTACTGCTCGCGCTTTTTACTCAGTTCCAACAAGGCGCCTTCTCTCGTATTTGGATCCATTAAATCGATAACTAGGCTGTAAATTTTTTCGTCTTCATGGATAGCAAGGTTACTGTGGGTGTCTGAAAATTGTCCGTTTGTGTGCTGCATGTATGAAATGGGTTTGGGCGATAGGAGTCCCCCCATGGCGAGAAAACAAAAGACGAGGTCACACTGATCCGTTACGGACGTCACACATGAACAGCTGGTCACAAGCGCTAACGTTGTTTGTACATGAAACTACATAAATATACCTTGGAAGTTCTAATCGGTTCAGAACAGAATTTCAATAAATGTGCCATATCTTCAACATGAAGCAAACCCCATCATGCGAGGTCAGCGCGCCAAAAAAGGGGTCAGGCACGCCAGTTACCAGTTATGATAGTACTATAGTCCAGCCGCAACTCTCAAAAGCCCTAAAAGTTTGTACTTGGACATGTAAGTCACCCAGTACAAGGTATTCATCATTAAGCAATGCTCACCTTCTCTTCCTCGCAGTCGGCATACATACTCAATGGTTTGCGCTTATCCTTGAATTCAACCACAAAAGAGAATGCAATGGCCTCTAGGTCTTCATACCCCTCATACCATTCCTTCAAACTAGCAACGTTACCTTGCAAATCAATCTTTTCCAATGGTGCAATCATATCCTGTCCCGAGCCCCGATATCAATGTCAGCTCGAAGGTGCCACTCGAAATCACTTCACCTCAGCACTTCGATAAAGAAGTATCGTAGTCCCAACGAATTTGAAATATCTGCGTCTCCATGATACCTCATCTCTACTCTGTAGTGTTATCCAACCCGTCAGTTCCCTTTCTCCTTTCGTCTGCTTCACTACAGCCTCAGCAAGTTGGATCTTATCTCTCCGCTTTGCCTCCTCTCGTCGTTGGATCTCGTTTGCCTGACGAGCCGCAGCGTCCGATTTCTGAGCTTGCTGCCTTCGCCATTCCTCGAGTCGTTGATGCTCTTCCAACCGTCGTTTCCTATCACGACGTTTCCGTTCCTCGAGTTCCCGTCGCTGTTCTTCTTCTTCTTCCTTCTCCGATTGCTCTCGGCGTCTGCGCTCAAGCCTGATGCGGGATATTTCCTGCTCTACCTCAGCTGATCTTCGAGCTTCCTCTTCCTTCTCTTGCCGCAGAACCATTTCTTTCTCCAACTTGAGCCGCCTTTGCCGTTCAGCCTCTTCCTTCATGAGTTCCTGCTCCTCCCTTTGCTGCTGTATCTGAAATTCACGCCGTTGATGCGCTCTTTCTACGGGATCTGTAGGAATATTGCCCTTGTGTGCCCACTTGCCTCGCAAAGGAAGCGGATGAAGTTGAGCACTATCCTGTAGATGTGAATCGTGGTTTTCCGGCTGCACAACAATTATTTCCTCGGAGTTGCGAGCATGGGAAATAATAGCAAAGTCCGACATACTACGAGAGCGCTGGCGTTGAATTATTTTGTCCGTCCTGGAAGGCCTGATGTCTGAGCGAGTGACGGACATTGGCTGAATCCTGAAACGCCCGTTGTCCTTTGGAGGTATCTGCGGCGGCGAGGACACCATCCCCCGAATGGAATCATCTTTCTTCTTGCGCCTCAAAAGTTTGAAAAGGCTTCCTCCTTTGAGAAGATTGGTCACATGGGAGGTAGCATACACCACGGGAAGATGAGGCGCATATTCTGAGGAGGAGTGCCTAGCAGGGCCTTCGGGGGACTCTTGAGTTACTGAATGAACTGATTGAAGGGGCAACTGCAAATAGTCAGGCACTAGATCGATGTTGGGATTATGTTCGGGTTCGGGTTCGGGAAGAGGCTTATATGTAGCGTCAGCGGACTGCGAAGGAGAACGTCTGGTGAGTGAGGAGAAGGCAGTCTCTGGATCTGTGATGGCTTTGTGCACATTTTGAGATGTTATTAGAGACAGGCTGTCCACAGTGTAAATCGCTTGATGTCTCTAAGGGTAGCAGTGAGCTCAAGGAGATGAGGTAGCAAGAATTTGGCTACCTCGAAGATGATCCCGACGCGTCGTGAGTGAACCAGAGCTCGTGCTAAATGTATGAAGGTTGCCGTCAACAAATCCTGCAAGTTTGGATAACGCGATCAAACGTACCACGTTTGACTCTAGAGATTGATGAGGGAATATAATTGATAATGATGTAGCCGGGGTCGACATCAACCTCTTCCCGATAAAAAGCAATAAAAACTTCCTCCAAATTAGACAACCTTGTCTTCAGCTCTTCGAGGCCTTCTACACCATACGAATGCAGAGCAAGCTCGTCGCACTAGTCATTATGTGAGTTATTTTTCAAATTCACATAAAAGCTACCTCACAGAGCCGTCGGTGTAATGCAAGAGCAACCTTTGTGATAGTGAGGTTAGAGTCACGTTCAAAGAACGGATTTCTCAAGAGGCTTACCAATTGTATTCATTGCTGAGAATAGATGAATAGATAGACACGACCACTGAGGGATTCGACATATTGAGCGCCATAAGGTACAAACCAAAAAAGCCACCAGGGCAAGGTAGATAGATATGATATGAGGAGAAGCCACATGGATATGCGCAACAATGGTTCCCTAACTAATTACAATGGCAGTACATAAACAATTACAAACCCAATAAACTACGTCCCCCGTGCCTCTTTTATTGCAGCTGGTCCATCCCTTTCCTCGTGAAACTGGTAAAATTCAAAGTCCAAGAAAACTGTCTTCTTCAGGCTCGAGGGAACAGGTCGGTATAGCTGAGGTGGCAAAGGGATGAGAATTGAAGTCTTTTGCAGATATGATTTGTACCGCGGCCAAGCACTGCTATGTTCGCTACTAGCTTGTGGTCCATGGGTCAAAAGATAGAATTTCTTTGCTGCCGGCTTTTCAGCCGTTGGAATGCCAGATCCAAACATGAGCAGCCTTAGGGAAAGTAAAAATGTGTCGGCCGAGTAAGGCATGAATCTGGGAGAGACATACATGACTGTGAAGATTGGAGATACAATGGCTCCGTATTGCGCAGCTCGTGATGAAGGTGGCAGATTCCCATTCGTTGTAGGAGACAGGCAGAGGATCCAAATTCCCCACCAACACATGATTCTGGAATATTCGTAAGGTTTGGTATTATTCTCCCCGAAGCCGATACATACTCTCCAAAATATGGTGGATGTCGGGACCATGCCCAGATGCCTCTCTATCGTCCATTGTGAATTAAGCAAGCTTCAAAGCAAGTATGGAACTTACGGTGACTGGTTGACCTTTCGGAATGAGGCCATTGGCCTTGTAATAGTACTGGGGGGGATTAGCAATAGCAAGATTTGTAGTTACGGACATCGCTTTCCTCACTTTTTGTGCGTCTGCAATCGATTCAATCGTAAATCCGAGTGTCCAGATGATAATCCCAGCGATGTCGCGCGAGGTACCAAATGTTGGGTTTGATCCTCCATGCAATGTGTCCGAAACACCAGGGGAATTTAAAATGGTTAGCGGCAGTGAAACAACCCAGATCTCCCGGAAGAAGGGTTTAAGGGCTAAGGATGGAAACGTGGATCTTAAAGGCTTACCCAAAGAATCTGGCCTAGCATGACCAAAGAAACATTGTGAGAGCGCTGTTCAGATGCGGGCGCACCTGAACTCACCAACCCAAAATCCTACCCCGCCATTGCGGCCCTGTCGTCAGACCCCAACACAGCGTTCAAAAAAATAACACTGAACGCACCTAAGAATTTCCAAAAGAATGAACGGATGTCATCAAAGCGAGTGTCACTCCCCATCTTCAAAACGCGGAAAAGGAGAAATCCTGATATGATAATGAGCGAGCTGTATATATGTTGTAGTATCCCCTGTAGCCGTCGAGCTTGAATAAACCTACCGGCGATTCTGACCGCCCAAACCATCACAAGAATGCCAGCCACTGAAGTACGTATTCAGTTTCTCAAGTGCAAAGACACCAGGCGCCTAACTGGCCTATATTCCGTGCATGGTATGTGCTTCCAGAAAGCAAAGTCAGAAGCGCTAATCCGAGAAGTCAGATCCACATAAAAGGCTGGCAGGACAATGAATGACCCGAGCCACATACCGAGGAAGAAGAAATTGGACCCTCAGAAATGTGGAGTTTAGCTTCCCCGGATGAATCCAATTTCTGACCAAGGTCCATACCTCCTGTGAAGTCCGTAATCTTGTCAAACTGTAGAGTCCACGCTATTGCAAAGCCCAAAAGTTGGTACCCAACGGTGACAAGAAGAGTATATGCAAGGTAAAATTGGTCAAGGGCGTGAACAGGAGACATAGTGAACATTTTATATTTGTCCAGTTGTCGTCGAAGGTGAATGGCGACCTTTAGTCTCCCTTGTGAGTCAGCAGGTGGAAACTGCTGACCCTACAACATGGAATTCTACGACCTATATATCTATTTAATTTCTGCAGGTAACACGATATTAGTTGTAAACAATCCGATCCAACCAGTACGATGCTCAAACATTCAACTGATTCATGGGTCAGGAGATCTCAGTCACAGTATTACATAGAAAATGGAAAGCGACCCTTACCAGGCGGGGACGGTCAAGGGGATTCTCACAGTAGTCTGTACTCATTGTCGTAAGTCTACCAACATAAATGAAGTGGACTGAATGACTTACGGCTAGACCCTGCAATTCGAGCGATGATATCAATGATCGATCCGCATAAATCATAAAAACCACGCACTGAAAGACTGGTCTCTTTATATTTAACACTCATATCGGCAGCGGTCAAACGCATTGCTTCAATGGCTTCGTCCAATGTGACGCTATAAACACCATCGCTGGCCATCGACAACTGAGCAGCCGTGATCGCCTTGACGGCTGCGAGAAAAAGAGATAGTTAGCATAGTGCCTATTTTGAAAGTCGATCTCCATGGCGCACCTCCAAGACTGTTACGTTCCTGACGATGAGTAAAATTCAGCTCAATTCAGAGTGTATTGATCGATAACAAACTCACGATGCAAGGTACTTGTACAAGTCCATCGATTGGATCGCAAGTCAGTCCCAAATTGTGTTCTTTTTATGACAACAATTTTTAACAAAATCCCTATTGATAAATGGAGTCCTACCAATGCCGATTTCTGCAGCCTGCCAATGAGGTGTAAGTAAAACAATGCAAATATAGAATGTTGTCATGCAGACTTGTAGGACAGTCTCAGGCGATGCTAAAGAGGTCGCTCAGTGATTGAAGATTATTGATGTGAAGCTGAGAGATCTTGCCTCCCATGCAAGCAGCAAACCCAGCACTCGCCATGGAGCATGCAACTATTCAGCCAAGGTGGAGTAAGTGCAGAAATAAAATTAACAAGAAAGGTTGCTAACCTCCAACTTCAGCTTGACATCCACCTTCTGCGGCAGAAATCGTGCTACCTCTTTTGAAGAGCATGCCTACCGCCTGTCTCAAGGGTGAGCAGAAGTTCTTTCGATATTTAGAAATAAGATATACTGCAGCCGTCAACAAAAACGTCTCAATGCTCTTTTCGTGGTCATCACTGACAAACTATTGAGGATAAAATTTATTAGCCATATTATTGAACAATGTAAAGGAGAGGTACCTCGAGTAGATATTTTAATACTGCGGGAATGATGCCGGCAGCACCATTTGTGGGTGAAGTCACAATCCGTCCGCCAGACGCGTTAACTTCGTTCACTGCAATAGCATAGCACGAGAGAAAATCCATGGCAGGAATAACAGTCTTTCTCTGTAAAGAAGAATGATTATCACTAACTAATCAACAAATAAGCAAAAGCGACTAGTTATGCGGTCCTTACTGGTGGCATAGGCAGAATCGCATGGTCAAAAGATCCAACAACCTTTGGGGCCCGTCCGGATGATGGAGACAATGAGGTGACTACCATTGCATTCCCCCGGGTGGATGGCCGTTTCCCTTGTGTGAGCAGAGAGGAAGCATGCGTGTTGGCGTCATCGACGCCGCCTTTATCGAAAGCTTGGTCATAGATATAAGCAGCCGGTTGCTCCGGGCTACGAATAGCGTCTGGCGTCGGCCCAGGACCAAGAAGAGGACGACCCGGCGCAGCTGCTCCTGGATAAAACCTGTGCGTTTGTACCGATTAATGTTATACCACATAACTCTTAGATATACAACCAACCCTCGCATAAGTCGACGATATAGCATGGGAGCGCGCCGTCGCAGACCCAATCGCCCTGGAAGTACTGTTTCCGAGGTCGATACGCCAGTGCGGATGCATTCATCCATTACTGCCCATATTCGCATGATCTATTGAAATTCAATGAAAGAAGGTTCTTTTCAAGACCTTGAGATAACTCACTTTGTTATAAATGTCTATGTCGGTGTATCCGAAGTACTTCTGTTTGAATAGTCCAGCTCCAATGTCTCTGAAGGAAGACTGGAAGGGCAAACCTCATTGTCATGCACAATCTGTGCAATTGTCATCTATGAAAAATATTGAAAAAAGGGAAATGGCATCATCATTGTGAAACCGACATTATGCTTTCTTGTCAAGGCTAACAGACTGTTGCCACTGTCAAATGGATAAGGAGGGTGCTGTTTATCTATGGATGTTTCGTCAATATCTCCGGAGGGGGCGCCTTCTACTGAAGATATCTGCGGGTCGACTAGATCTGAAACAGAAAAGCTCTGGTGGAGCCTCGCTCCATGAACCTTAGCTTTGTCAACTCCTTTGTAGAAAAGATTTTCGTCCACTGATATGAGTAGCACTCAGTACTGCCCGATGTACTAAGATAAAAAGAAAAGAAAATCACCTTTTGTCTTGTCGTTCACAACAAACCCTCCGCCAACGCTGAAGTATTCGTTCGTAGCAAGAAGATCACCGTTCTCTCCAAAGCAGCTGAAGCGCATGCCATTCGGGTGTGTCTTCAATACTTGGTCCCAACGCCAAAGCATATCCCGATCCATGTCGTAGGTTATCCGGTGAGAACCACCCAGAAGAAGATTTTTATTCTGCAAAATATCAGCATAACGTGAAGGGATGGTTCCCGTGTCAATTGTCTCCGGGTCAGACCCTGGAAGACGAATCAGTCCACAGGATGTGGTTAACAGAAAGATAAATGGACCTTCGAGGCCCAGTAAAATCGCTTGAGGTGTGTGATGACTGTCAGTAAGATCTTGAGGCGCTTCTCGGTGGTTGCAAGTAAGGATACACACCCCTTTCCTAGTTCGTGATGTCAGTTGCGAGTGTGCACATTGCATCCACATATCATACCTGTAGCGGCCAAAGAACCGTATCTTGGAAAGTATCAATAGGAATTATTACTTTGAAAGGAGAATGCTTTTACAAGTTGATCTTGACTGTTTTGACCTTGCATTGGGATAAATCAATGAGATTCTTCAACATATATTTTGCTTGCTTTTTCCAGAAGGCTTAACTCTTTGAGATCTGTGATGAAAATTTTTGCGGCTCGCATGGGTCCAACGGTATGGGACGACGACGGACCCACTTGGAAGGGAGTTAGAGGGGGTTGAACATGATTGGGGGTTAAGAAGACCTACCACCGATGCTGAAAAGGTCGAAGGTTGAGATGACTGCATGTTCTGCGGGATGATGTATATAGCGTCTGGAGCTAATAAGACAAGTTTTGTGCACAAGCCTGAGCATTTGGCTCAAGTTCAAAGTTGTTATAATTAGATTATTATATTGATGTCACGTGACTGTTGAAGATATTAAATTCTCTTGGATTTTTTCGAATTGTACCACACGATGGCATCCAACGCGGCCATTGCTGGGTCAACTGTCGGCGGCCAGCCTGTCCAAGGAACACCGTCAAGAGACAGAAATCGCCACCCCTTCCCCCAGTCAGCCCAACCATCTCCAGCGCCATCTAGTCGTCAAATCACTTCTTCATCAGCGTCGAATTCTTACACACATCTGCCCCTCTCCTCGTCCCCTTCACCATCAGTTCAAGTGTCACCCCAAATTACTACTGTAGAATCTCTTCTTAAACAGCATGTAGCCGCCCCAGATCCGATGTCTGCAGCTTTGGAACATGCCGTCAACGAGCGCAATGTCCTCACAGCCCAGAATACTCAGTTATGGAAGTTGATCGACAAACAACGAACAGGGTACAATCAAATCCTTAAAGAGCTTGAGCGTATCCGCGGAGAGCGTGACGTCTACAAAAACAGACTTATTACCCTCAACGGTGGTCAAAATACTCCTTCAGGCAAACGTAGGACCACTAGTGATCGAAAACAAAGCCTGGATACCCAAACTGGCCCCATGTCAACAACCCGCCAGATTAAAAACCTACAGGCCAGACATAATTCCGAAGATACAGGTGAGTTATCTTTTTTCATCAGGCAAGTCTTTTTATTTTTAATCTATCGTTCCAATAGCTTCACGAAATCTCAATCAACCTACACATCTTCATATATCTCGTTCGTACGACCCTCTTCTTGGCCGCACCGGTGACAATGGACTACAATCTATCGCAAACGCTACCAGCTCAGAGGCACAGCACCCTCCACCGTCATCTGCTCCACCTCTGAGCATCACATCTATACATACATCGCAAGGCTCGAGGCCATCTCCATTACCCCTGGTTGTGCCTCCTCGTTCGATTGTTGTCGCAACATCATCACCTGTTGTCTCTAATCCCCCAGAGTCTCCCTTTTCCCGATATCCAAAGTCTAGCGATGCAAATACAATGACAAAGAATCTCGCTGGGAATGGAATCTACTCTTCCTCGGCAACCTCCCGCCCATTCGTTCAGCCCCGCAAATCTAGTTTTGCTGACAGTGTTAGCAGCGCAGCAACCTCGAGCAGTGTCAGCTCCTCGGCCTCTTCGGCATTTTCGAGCCAGACCCCCAATTTTGCAAATAATCGGCCGCCATCGCCATATACGCCTCAGCAACAACAGTATCAGACCGGAGTTTCTACCCAATCCAATCCCCAGTTCAACCCCACGGATAACAATTATCGCCAAAGAACTTCAAGTTCCACGATCACCTCCTCATCCTCCTCGCAACTGCCTCCTCCAATAATCACCACTCCAACGGCGGCCGTCCCCCCCCCATCCCTTCAGCCAGCACCTCAACCCCAATTACTATCTGCGATAGCTGAGAATCGTCCACATTTTCTTGCCCGAGAGTCTCGTATTTCATTGCCCGAGGAGGCCAGACAATATTTCGCCAACATGACTGACTCCCCAGTGCCCAGTCCACGAGTAGATGCCTTTTCGCCCAAGTCTAAGCTCTCGGCATCTGTTTTTCCGCCGCCTCCAGATATGGCAAACGGTTCCGGACGTGAAAGTGAATTCTTGGATATGGATATGGATGATGAGGATGAGGATGAGGAATCGGGGGATGATAACGCAACTACCGGAGACCCAGGTGGGAATTACTTTTTCTCCCTATTCCCTTTATTTTGTTTCTGACCAAGTGTCACCTAACAACCGCGCAGCGCTCAACGTCTACCAGGTTGTCCAAGGTGAGGAAGACGGAAAAGATATGGGAAACTATGTAACATCTCAGCCTCCCGAATCACAAATCTCATCCTCGCGTACCCCGACAGTCGGAAACAACGTTGACATAGGCAAGAGGAGAGACAAGGCACGCGTTGCTGCTGAGGAATTTCCCCTTCCTCCGGTGTCAAATAGTTTTACTCAGCGACAGGCTCTTGCAGCTCAAGAAGCACAACTACACGCTCAGGGACCTCAGCACCAGACGTCGCTCCAGGAGCAAAACGTGTCTGTTCAACTATCATCGCCAGGAAAACAGGCACAAGCGATGGCAGAACAACCTGGGGGATATACGCACTTGTCTCATCCACGGAGCCAGGAAAATACTTTCGTTCCGCAGCAACAAACTCCACATCGCCAAGATTCCCGTCTTCAACAATCGCAAGATCAGCAACAGCTAGGATCCCCTGCGTTCCGTGCCTTACCTTTATTGTCTTCAGATCTGCCGCATACTAACATCACAGTTTCACATTCCTTTGTACGCCCTAACGATCGAGGCAAGGAAGTACTGACGTTTATCGTATTCGTTGATCCCGGAAACGCAAAGGACGGTTGGAAGGTCGAAAAGATGTACTCGGATGTGCTAGGCTTGGACCAACGTGTGCGAAGTAGCGTCGGGAAAGGAGTTGGGAAAAAGATTGCTAACCTGCCTGAAGGAAAGCTCTGGAAGGATCATGCTCCAGCCAAGGTTGATCAAAGAAAGGTCAGTTGTGCCCGCTTGCTACCCACACGATGGCGATTGCTGAAAATTTTGCGTTCTCATGCATCTAGGCGGTGCTCGAAAACTACCTTCAGACTTTGATCCAGTTGCCTGTGAAGAACAACGATGAAGTGATCGCGTTTTTCACATCAGATATCATTCGCGACCTAAAGCAACCAGTCATGCAAGCAGGGTATAAAGAAGGTTACCTTACGAAACGTGGAAAGAACTTTGGTGGCTGGAAAACAAGATTTTTCGTGTTGCAGGGTCCAGTCCTGGAATACTATGATTGCGTAAGTTGGCTACGTGTTACTCTTAAGCTTCACTAAGAAATAGTATTGACGAAGAGTAATTAGCGTGGGGGAGCGCACCTGGGCTCCATAACGATCACAGGTGCACAGATTGCACGGCAGCAGCGGACGGAGCGTCCGCCTACCTCGGATGACGAAAAGGAATATAGACATGCATTCCTCATTGTTGAAGCGAAGAAAGGACCGGGCGGAAGTCATCCACGTCATGTCCTATGTGCTGAAAGCGACGACGACAGAGATAATTGGGTGGAGATGCTCGTCAGGTACTATACTGGCACATACAGCGAAGACTTAGTGTTCAATCCCAGTTCGGGGTTGACTTCAATCCAGAACACTTCTCTGGTAGCTTCACCGCAACAGTCTGCTGCAATCGGACAACCTCGATCAAGTACAAGCTCCAATGATGCGTCAAATCCATCCGCATCTCGTGCTAAGGCCCTCGTTACATCGCGCGAAGATTCGAAAGGAGGTATTGTTCCTGTCTCACAGGTGTCTCCTGACGCTACTAATGCGAAACTTTACCCATCAGAAGATCACACCCGTTCCTCAAGCCCGTCTAAATCTCTTCTCGAATTCTTGCCTACTGACGGGCAAGGGACGTCTTTTGGCGGAGGACTTGATTCTCACATGCGCGTGACGGACCACGGTCTTGGCTTACCCTCGAGCCTACCTGATTCATCACCTTTATCAAGCACTCCAGCATTCCCACCATCCGAGAACACAATAGGCCAAAGGGCTAATTCGGAACTCGGTCACTATTCTGATCTGCAAGACTACCGCTCAGGCAATGCCGCTCATCCAAACCAGCGTCAAAACTCGCCAGAGCGGTATCGAAACCGAGATGCCTATGATGGACGCAAAACATTCTATGCATCGCTGGGTACAGTACCCCCCTCACCTCCGACAGCCGTGCCCCCCCCAGCCCCACCTGAACGTGTACCTTCTCCTGAGAAGCTGGACGTTAATGGTAAAGTTAAAATTTCGGGGCCTATGAATGGTGCCCCTATACCGTCCGGTTTCAAGTTTGGAGGTAAAGAGGTTTCCTCTTCCGACGCGACAGCAGCAGCCAACGATAGAAGAGAGAAAGCCAAATCTCGTTCTTTTTGGGGCTTCGGGAAAACCGGTGGTGAAGATCTATTCTTATTTACAAAACAATGTTCTTACTCATGATAATGAAATGCTGCAGGTGACAAATCACAACCCCCTACTAGTCATATTCCCCGTGCCGTTTTTGGTGTGCCTCTGGAAGAAGCTCTCGATATCGCCCAAATATGTAATCTGCCTGCAATTGTGTTTCGCTCGATACAGTATCTCGAAGCTAAGAAGGCAGATCAAGAGGAGGGTATATATAGGCTCAGCGGGAGTTCCGCTGTAATCAAGAGTCTTAAGGATAGGTTCAACAATGGTATGTCTAGTTATCTTGGATATGGGACGTAACTGAAGGGATGGGTCTACCCACTCGTCTACAGAAGGCGACGTCGACTTGCTTGCATCCGATGAATATTGGGATCCTCATGCGATTGCTGGGCTTCTGAAAAGCTTCCTTCGTGAACTGCCTGCAAGTATTCTTACTCGAGAGCTGCATTTGAAGTTCCTCGCTGTCATTGGTTTGTGATTTGTTTCTCCTTCTTTGACCTCTTTCCCAATACCCCATGTAGATTTTGTGGATGCCCAAGAAAGAATCAGAGAGCTCTCCCACTTGATTGCCGCACTTCCTCTCGCCAATTATAGCCTACTGCGCGCACTAACAGCTCACCTGATATTGATTGTTCAAAATTCTAATGTCAATAAGATGACCATGCGCAATGTTGGTATTGTCTTCAGCCCGACACTTGGGATCCCGGCCGGTGTTTTTAGTCTGATGCTTGGAGAGTTCAACCGAGTGTTCAATGTGGACGCTGACTATGACCATGACCATGACGATATTGGTGGGCAAGAAGACAGCAATGGAAGGCTCCCAGAGCATTCATCGGAACCCCTGCGCCGTAATAGTCGCCAATACTCGGACGCAGCTGCTGATCAACTCCTCGGGCTTTCGGGCCGCAGCTTGAGTAGTGCGTCACATTGGTTCTCACATTTTCTGTGTTCTCATTCATTCTTTAAGCACCCGCGGAGGAAACCCAGTCAGATTGCGATGATTATTCCATTCAAGAGGAAAGTGGGCCAGAAACGACTGAAGAAGTAGCTATGGAATCTTACTCATCTTCGAGTCCCACCTCAGCTTTGAAACAACGAGATCATGGATTTCGAGCAACTCTTCCGGAAGAGACACCAAATACCCCGACCACGCAAGGGGCCAGACTAGCAGATGTAGCGGCACGTAGAGGCTTGAAGGTTGCCGTGACCCATTCCGAGCGTGGCAATCGACACTCCAGGATGATGGGCCTGCCTACATCCCCGCGGCCGACAATATTATCACCTTCGCAGGACGAACCTTCGACTCCTATAACGTCAATGCATTAATTTTGGTCTTGGACCATCGACAACCTGTAATACTATTTGTATTTATACCCCCCCCCCCCCCCCA
>Ga0193743_1000846_pt1 | contig 23803 bp, 18 predicted proteins | sample L2c2metaG_FD_143038 | JGI IMG/M metagenome (GOLD analysis project Ga0193743, IMG submission 143038) | Soil microbial communities from a riparian zone of the East river system, Colorado, United States - L2c2 | ecosystem: Environmental > Terrestrial > Soil > Riparian zone | place: USA: East River... | reverse complement strand
GCTCTCGGCGCTGGCCGGTGTGACAGCGGCGGAGACGATCGGGCACGTGGTGGATGTGGTGCGCCAGGTGCGCGAGCACGGGCCGGTCATCCTGGTCGGGCACAGCTTCGGCGGACTCGTGATCACCGGCGTGGGCAATGCAATCCCCGACCTGATCGACCGGATCGTCTACATCGCCGCGCAATGCCCGGTGGACAGGGCGGCCGGTGAATATCCGACGCGCCCCGAGTGGGCGGCCAGCGACCTGCTGCCCGCGACCGCGTCCATCATCGTCGGAAACCCGATGAAGCTCGGTTTCATCCGGCTGAACTGGCGCGGCGCTGACCCGGCGTCGCTGGCCGCGCTGCGGAACGCGGTCAGCGCCGAACTCACCGAGCCGGAGTTCCTCCAGGCCCTCAGCGCTTCACAGCCGGACGAGGTGCTCTGGCAGAACGACCCCGAGTGGGATCACCGGGCCGAGAAGGACACCTGGGGGCGGATCCCGCACACCTTCATCCGGCTGACCAACGACAGAGCCATGCCGTTGGCCGCCCAGGATCTCTACATCTCCGAAGCCGACCGGCTCACCCCGGACAATCCGTTCGAGGTGCACTCGGTCAAGAGCAGCCACGCCGGTTTCTTCCGGTACCCCCGCGAGATCGTGGACATTCTGACCGGCACCAGCTGAGCCGGGCTGGGCGTTCACCGGGGTGTCGTCGAGGCTTCGCTTGCCCCGCCCCGGGTGAACCAGCAAGGTCACGGCATGCCGCTAACCCTCATCGCTGGCCAGTACCGGATCGTCGGCGCCGCTCCGGACGGAGACTCGGTTCGCTTCTACCCGACCGCCGCCGACGCGTTCATCCGCGCCGGGATCAACGCCAGGACGAACGCCTCTGGCGGGGCGCAGATGCGCCTGGACGGGATCGATGCGCTGGAGACCCACTACACCCCGTCCCAGGGTGGAGCCGGCACGTTGCATCAGCCGGCCGAGTTCGGCGACGCGGCGGCGGCCAGGCTGCTGGACCTGCTCGGTTTCAGCGGGGTGCAGCGGAACGATCGCCAGGTCGTCACCTCCGCCGGCCCGGACGCGGTGGACGGGTACATCCTGACCCGGTTCGCCGACCAGTACGGCCGCTGCGTGTCCTTCCTGTTCACCGGCGCCCCACCCGGCGAGGACCTGAGCCAGCTGTTCCTCACCCCCGAGCAGGTGCGCACCAGCGTCAACGTTTCGCTGCTTGCCGACGGGATGGCCTATCCCACGTACTACAGCAAGCTCTTCCCGGATCTGCGCGCCGTGATGACCGAGGCGGTGCAGGCCGCCCGCTCCGCCGGTAGTGGACTGTGGCCGACCGACGTCACCTCGGCCGGCTTCACGGTGACCGGGGAGGCCACCATCACCACCGACGTGGTGATCCTGCCGAAGTTGTTCCGGCGGCTGGCCGATTACCTCGCGCTGAACGACGGAGCTTCGTCGCTGGCCGGCCTGCCAACCTTCCTGGCCGCTCAGGACGATCGGCTGGTGGTCATCTCGGAGGGCCGCTTCACCGGCTTCGACAACGTCATCGAGGTCACCGGGCAACAGGTCAAGCTGCTCTACCCGCCGGAGGACCTGGTGTTCATGGAGAAGTGACCTAGCGCCGGCGGCCGGGCCGGGGATGCCAGATGGTCACCGAGGCGAGCGTGGCCCGCCCGCGCAGCACGAACTGGACGGGCGTCACGGGCTCCGGCTCCCGGCCACTGCCGGGCAACAGCCGGCGCAACCGGCCTCGGGGCTTCTCCCGCCGCCCGGTGGGCCCCCGGTGCCGCACCGAGCCGGCGACCAGCTCCAGGCCGTCGGTGTCCACCTCAGCGTCGGCCGGCAGCACCACATGGGTCGCGCTCATGGTGGCGGCCACCTCGATGGTCACCTCGGGCCGGCGGATCACCGCCTCGGTGAAGTCCAGCATGGTGCGCTGGCCGAACCCGTTCACCCGGACCAGCTCGGGTACCGCCCACTGGCCGCTGCGCCGCACCTGGCCGAAGGGCACGTCGAGCACCAGCGGGGCCAGCTCCGGGGGTGGGCCACCGGGGAGGTCGGCCAGCACCGCGAGCAGCTCCGCCCGGGTGCGCGCGGCCCAGGCCACCTCGCAGCGCTCACTGAACTCGGCCGGGGTGATCCGGCCCTGCTCCATCGCGGTGGCCAGCATCGCGGCGGCCCGTTCCCGGTCCAGGTCGGAGATCCGCAGCTCGCTGGGATCTCTCTCGCCGGACACCCGATCACGGTAACCAACCTCGGACACCCCGACACGGTTACAGGTGGTGCTTCAAGAACGTGTCGATCTTGGCGAGGGCCGGGGTGAGGTACTCGGGCAGGTCGTAGAAGTCGAAGTGTGTGCCTCCCTCGATCAGGAACAGCTCTTTGGGCTGCTGGGCCTTGGCGTACAAGGCTTGGCTCTGGCCCAGAGTCTCGGCCTGGTCACCGGCGATCACCAGCAGCGGGGTGGGGGCGAGTAGCTCGACGGCGTCCAGCGCGGAGAACTGGATCATCTTGTCGTAGGACCACAGCAATGTCTGGTTCCGCCAGTTCGGGTCCTGGTTGCGCTCGGTCAGGTAGAACTTCTTGCCGTTCTCCCGCCAGGGGTCCAGCTGGCCGTCGGCCAGGAACGGGACATAGGTCGCCCGGCCGGTGGCCTCGTAGGACTCGCGGGAACCCTGGGCGGCGCCCATGATCGCCCGCCAGTCGCCGGCGGCCATGACGGTGGAACGCAGGTCGGGCAGTGCGCTGACGGCGGCCACGGCCTTGATGCGACGGTCGGCCACGGCCGCCGCGGGCGCGTAGCCACCGCCCGCGCACACGCCCACCGCCGCGATCCGTGTGGCGTCCACCTCGGGGCGGTGGACCAGGAACGTGGCCGCGCTCTTGATGTCCTCGATCTTGGTGAATGGATCCTCGTCGGTGCGCGGCGTGCCCTCGCTCTCGCCGTAGCTGGTGTGGTCGAAGGCGATGGCGGCATACCCGAGCTCGCTCAGGCGCCGTGAGTAGATGGCCGGCACCTGACCCTTGGTGCTGGACGCCGGGCCGACGACTACCACCGCCGGCAACCTCTCGCCCTCGGCGAGCTGGTCGGGCAGGTACAGGTGGCCGAGCAGCTGGCGGCCGTTGCTCCGGAAGCTGATGTCTTGACGCATGGTGGCCTCACATCCTGGGATATTAAAGGGGGAACACCATCCATCGTTGCGGCCAGTTCAGCATGCTGACCAGGGAAGACAGTTGCCTATGAAGGATCCTTCCTAGGATAGAATTGGGTAAGGGTCTCGATTTCTTCATGGGAGACGGTGGGAAGCATGGGCACTCGCAGCCACAGCCCCGAGGAGTTGGGGGCCTTCCTCAAAGCGCGCCGCGGCGATATCGACCCCGCGGCCGTCGGTCTTGTCGTCGGTGGCGGGCCGCGTCGCGTGCCGGGTCTGCGTCGTGAGGAGGTAGCGCAGCTCGCGATGATCAGCACCGACTACTACACGCGTTTGGAGCAGGGTCGCCTGGCTGGCGCATCGCCCACTGTCCTCGATGCCATGGCCACCGCCCTGCGTCTCGGGCCGGACGAACGGAGCTACCTCTACCAGCTGGCCAACAAGAGCGACCGGCAGCAACCGCGCAAGCCCCGCGTCGAGCGGGTCCTCCCGCAGACCCAGCAGCTGCTGGACAACCTACGAGACAGCCCCGCGCTGGTACTGGGTCGCTACCTGGACATCGTGGCTTGGAATCGGTTGGCCACCGCGGTGTTTACCGATTTTTCCGCGATCCCACGGCGGGAGCGCAACTTCCTGCGCATGCTCTTCCTCGACCCGACCGTCCGCGGACGCTACCTGGACTGGTCCTCCATCGCCCGGATATGCGTCGGGTACGTCCGCGCGGCAGCCGAAGGCCAAGGCGAGGTCGCCCTGTCGGAGCTGATAGGAGATCTGTCGCTGCGCGACCCCGACTTCCGCACCTGGTGGGCCGAGCGTCACGCGAACTACCAGAGCCACGGCACCAAGACCCTTATCCACCCGAGGATCGGGGAGTACACGCTCGATTGGCAGACACTGCACACCCCCGACAATCACCAGACTCTCATGGTGATGACCGCACCCGCCGGGAGCCGCGGCCTCGAGGTCCTGCGCCAGTTGGATGCGTGTGCCGAAGCGTCCACAGTCGTGAGTGGCGATGGTCGCTATAGCGACCATCGCCACTCACGACCTATCCGCCCAGGTGTGAGGTGAGCAGGGTGTTGACCTCGTCGGCCCGCTCGATGTTGAGCAGGTGCGCGCCGTCCACCCGCTCGAACCGCACCCCGGGGATGCCGGCGGCGATGGTGGCGCCGTGCGGTTCCTCCGGGGTGGCCGGGTCGGCGGTGCCCCAGATCGCCAGGGTCGGCGCGGTGATCGCGCCCAGCCGGTTGGTGTGGTCCCAGTCCCGGATCGCCTGGCAGCAGCCCAGGTAACCCAGGTCCGGGGTCTTGCGCACCGAGTCCTCGGCCCACGCCACCCGGTCCGGCTGCGCCGCGGCGTAGTCGGGGGTGAACCAGTTCTTCACCACCGCCGGCGCGATCGCCTCGGTACCGCCGTTGGACACCGCCTCGATCCGGGCCTGCCACGGCGTCGGGTCCGGCCAACCCGCCGAGGTGGCCATCAGCGTCAGCCGGTCGATCCGCTCCGGCGTCTCGGAGCCCAGGTACATGCCGACCATGCCGCCCAGCGATAGCCCGGCGAAGTTGACCCGGTTCAGCTCCAGCCGGTTCAGCAAGGCGAGCACGTCGCCGGCCAGCTCGGCCACCGTGTACGGCCCCGGCGGCACAGGTGAGCCGCCGTGCCCCCGGTGGTCCACCCGGATCACCCGCCACTGTTCGGTCAACGCCGGCAGCTGCGGTTCCCACATGTCCAGCGCACTGCCCAGCGAGCCGAGCAACACCAGCGGTGGGCCGTCGGCCGGACCGTCGATTACGTAGTGCAGCGCCACCGCGCTGTGTTCGCCCATTGCCATGATCAGATCACTGTCCCACGGTGCGCAGCGAGCGGAGCACCTCGAGCTCGCGGCTGGTCGGCGGCGGGGTGGACACCAGCGGCTCGGGGCTCAGCGCCAGCGGCCAGCCCGTCTCGGCGCGTACCTGCTCGACGGTGATCCCCGGATGCAGCCCGGTGAGGGTGAGCTCGCGGGTCTCCGGGTCGGGCTGCAGCACGCCAAGGTCGGTGATCACCCGCAGCGGCCCGGCCCCGGTCAGACCCAGCCGGCGCCGATCGTCCGGACCGCTGCCGTGCCCCAACGAGGTGATGAAGTCGACGCCCTCCACGAACGCGCGCAACCGGTGCCGCATGACGATCATGACCTCGCCGCAGGACGCGGCGATCTCCGGTGCACCGCCGGATCCGGGCAGCCGCACCGAAGGCTCGTCGTAGTCCCCGATCACCGTGGTGTTGATGTTGCCGTAGCGGTCCAGCTGGGCCCCGGACAGGAAGCCCACATCGATCCGGCCCGGCTGCAGCCAGTAGTTGAACACCTCGGGCACGCTGACCACGGTCAGCGCCGAGTCGGCCAGGATGCCGTCCCCGATGGACAGCGGCAGTTCCTCCGGACGGGTGTCCAGGGTGCCCGACTCGTAGATCAGCACCAGGTTGGGCGCGTGCAGCCGACGGGCCAGGTTGGCCGCCGTGGACGGCAGCCCGATGCCCACGAAGCAGACCGCGCCGTCGCGCAGCGCCCGGGCGGCGGCCACCGACATCATCTCGTCGGCGGAGTACTCCAGTACCGCCGCCTCAGTAGCAAGCTCGGTCAGCACTGATGGTTCCCTCGTTGCCTCGGTCACGGTGCCACCAGCTCCTCCAGCCACACGGAGAACTTCTCCCTGTCCCGGCTCACCGCGTCCCAGGCCCGGTACGCGGCGTTGTCCCGGTCGTAGTACCCGTGCGCGTAGGACGGCTTCGCCCCACCGGGGGCCACCGCCACCGCGTCCACCACCCAGGACGGCAACAGCACCGCGCCGGGCACCGGGTCCAGCGTCTCCACGATCTCCTCCACGGTCACCAGCGAGTGCTTGGCGGCCAGCACCGCCTCCTTCTGCACCCCGGTGATGCCCCACAGCTGCACGTTGCCGGCCCGGTCCGCCCGCTGCGCGTGCACGATCGACACGTCCGGGTTCAGCGCGGCCACCGCGGCCAGCTGCTCACCGGTGAACGGGCAGGTCACCGTGCTGATCGTGGTGGTGTGCGCGGGCAGGTCGGTGCCGGCGTAGCCACGCAGCACGCCGAACGGCAGCCCGGACGCGCCGGCCACGTAGCGGTTGGCCATGCCGGCGTGGCTGTGCTCCTCGATCTCCAGCGGCACCGGCCAGCTGTGGCTGAGCGCATCCCGCATCCGGTGCAGCGAGCCGACGCCCGGGTTGCCACCCCAGGAGAACACCAGCTTCGACGCGCAGCCCGCGCCGATCATCCGGTCATAGATGAGGTCGGGGGTCATCCTGATCAACGTCAGGTTCTTCTTGCCCTGCCGGATGATCTCGTGGCCGGCGGCGAACGGGATCAGGTGGGTGAATCCCTCGAGCGCCACCGAGTCGCCGTCGTGCACCAGCTCCGCGACCGCGTCGGTCAGCGTCTTGATCTCGGCCATCGGCTCCGTCCGTGCTCACATCGGCCACCCGCGCCGGGTGGTCCGTCGGGGCGAACGTTAACCGCAGCGACCGGGCGCCGCCAACGGGCGGCTACCGCTGAGCGGAAGCCCTTCGGAGTGGAATCCGCGTCACAGCCGTGCCGGTGGGTGCTCGGCGAGGTCCGCCGGTGGTCGCAGCGCGTCGCCGAGCACCCGGGCCCACTGCGCGACGATCTGGGTGCGCCGCGCGGCATCGTCGGCGAGCAGGTTCGCCAAGCCGAGGCCCCTGGCCAGGTCCATGGTGGCCTGCACCAGCTCGCGCACCCCCGGGTGCGACTGGTCCGCGCCGAGCACCTGGACGGCCATCCGGTGTGCCTCTCGCCCGACCTTGGCCTGCAGCGGAACCACCACATCGCGCAGTGTCTCGTCGGTGGATGCGGCCACCCACAGGTGCAGCGCGGCCCGGAACGCCGCTCCGGTGTACAGCTCCAGCAGCATCTCCACCACGGCCTCCACCCGGGGTGGCCCCGGCGGCAGCGCGGCGGTCCCTTCGCGCAGTTGCCGCACCTGCTCCTCGCCGAGGTACTCCACCGTCGCCACGACCAGGTCCTCCCTGGTCGGAAAGTGGTGCTGGGCGGCGCCCCTGGACACCCCGGCGCGCTCGGCGATCACCGCGACGGTCGCCCCGGTCCAGCCCAGTTCGCCGATGCAGACCACCGCAGCGTCGACCAGCGCGCGCCGGGTGGACCGGCTGCGCTCCTGTTGCGGCCTCCTGGCTTCGTCCCCGACCACCGCGTCCCCGACCACCGCCAGCACCGAGCCGACCTCCACCTGCTGGCCGACGGCCACCGGCAGCTCGGTGACCACGCCGTCGGCGGGGGCGCTGATCCGGTGTTCCATCTTCATCGCCTCCAGCCAGAGCACCGGCTGTCCCGCGCTGACCCGGTCGCCCACCGACACCGCCACACGCAGCACGGTGCCCGGCATCGGGGCCACCAGCGAGCCGCTGGCCAGGGCCGACTCCGGGTCGCGGAACCGTGGCACCGGGGTGAGCGATACCGGGCCCAACGCCGAGTCCACCGCGACCAGCTCGTCGGCGTAGCGGGACACGGTGAACGAGCGGCGCAACCCGCCGACCCGCAGCACCACCCGCTCCGGGTCCGCGCTGAGCAGGGACATCCCGTCGAAGCCCTCGGCGCGCAGCCCGTCCCGGGTGAGCAGGTAGGCCACCTCGATCTCCCGCTCGCCGGCCAGGAATCTGGCGCGCCGGGGGCCGGATGCGACGTTGCGCCACCCGCTGGGCAGCCGGCCGAGCACGGTGGCGGCCGCGCGGTTGGCGGCCGCCGCGGCCAGCGCGGCGGCCAACGCGGACAGCCGCACGGTGTCCGGGTCGGCCAGCGGGGCGGCCAGCCCGGTCGGCCCGGACAGCCCGTGCCGGTCGAAGAACGCGGTGTCGATCTCGCCGGCCAGGAACGCCGGATGGCGCAGCACGTTGACCAGCAGGTCGCGGTTGGTGCGCGGACCGTGGATCTGGGCCCTGGCCAGCGCGGTGGCCAGGGCGCGCGCGGCGCTGGACCGGTCCGGCGCCCAGGCGATCACCTTGGCCAGCATCGGGTCGTAATGCACGCTCACCACCGAGCCGTCCACCACGCCGCTGTCCAGCCGCAGCCCGTACCCCGGCGGCACGGCGAACTCACTGTGCACCCCGGGGACGGCGAACCGGCGCAGCGTGCCGCTCTGCGGCTGCCAGTCCAGCGCCGGATCCTCGGCGTAGAGCCGCGCCTCGATCGCGTGGCCCTGGAACGCCGGCGGCCCGTCCGGCGGCAGCGGGCGCCCCTCGGCCACGGACAGCTGCAGCGCCACCAGGTCCAGGCCGGTGACGCACTCGGTGACCGGATGCTCCACCTGCAGCCGGGTGTTCATCTCCAGGAAGTAGAACTCGGTACCGTCCGGCGAAGCCAAGAACTCCACGGTGCCCGCGCCCAGGTAGCCGATCGCCCGGGCCGCGGCCACCGCCGCCTCGCACAGCTGAGCCCGCATCGGGTCGTCCACCAGCGGCGAGGGCGCCTCCTCGAGCACCTTCTGGTGCCGGCGCTGGATGGAGCACTCCCGCTCGCCGAGCGCCCACACGGTGCCGTGCGCATCGGCGAGCACCTGCACCTCGATGTGCCGGCCGGTCTCCAGGTAGCGCTCGCAGAACACCGTCGGGTCGCCGAACGCCGAGCCGGCCTCGGCGGACGCGCTGGACACCGCGTCGGCCAGCGCGTCCAGCGAGCGGACCACCCGCATACCCCGCCCGCCCCCGCCGGCGGAGGCCTTGACCAGCACCGGCAGGTCGGCCTCGGTGACCTCGGCGGTGGCCAGCTCGGGCAGCACGGGTACCCCGGCGGCGGCCATCAGCCGCTTGGACTCCACCTTCGAGCCCATCCGCTCGATGGCCTCCGGCGGCGGCCCGACCCAGGTCAGCCCGGCGTCGGCGCAGGCCCGGGCGAACGCGGCGTTCTCGGAGAGGAACCCGTAGCCGGGGTGCACCGCGTCCGCGCCGGCCTCTTCGGCGGCCTTCACCAGCAGGTCGGCCCGCAGGTAGGTATCGGCGGGGGCGTTGCCGGGCAGCGGGACGGCGGCATCCGCCTCGGCCACGAACGGCGCGTCGGCGTCTGCGTCGGAGTACACCGCGACGGTGCCGATCCCGGCGTCCCTGGCGGACCGGAACACCCGGCGGGCGATCTCCCCCCGGTTGGCCACCAGCAAATTAGTGATCATCACTCACATCCGGAAGACGCCGAAGCCGTCCGCGCCGCGGACCGGCGCGTTGTGCACCACGGACAGGCTGAGCCCGAGCACGGTGCGGGTGTCGCGGGGGTCGATGATGCCGTCGTCGTAGACCATCCCGGACAGGAACATGGGCAGCGACTCCGCCTCGATCTGCCCCTCCACCATGGATCGCATGGCCGCGTCGTTCTCCTCGCTGTACTCCGCACCCCGCGCGGCCGCCGCCGCCCGCGCCACGATGGACAACACCCCGGCCAGCTGCGCCGGGCCCATCACCGCCGAGCGCGCGCTGGGCCAGGCGAACAGGAAGCGGGGGTCGTAGGCCCGCCCGCACATGCCGTAGTGCCCGGCCCCGTAGGACGCGCCCATCAGCACGGACAGGTGCGGCACCGTGGAGTTGGACACCGCGTTGATCATCATCGAGCCGTGCTTGATGATCCCGCCGCGCTCATAGTCCCGGCCGACCATGTAGCCGGTGGTGTTGTGCAGGAAGATCAGCGGCGTGTCGGTCTGGTTGGCCAGCTGGATGAACTGGGTGGCCTTCTGCGACTCCTCGCTGAACAGCACGCCCTGGGCGTTGGCCAGGATGCCGACCGGGTAGCCGTGCAGCCGCGCCCAGCCGGTCACCAGCGAGCTGCCGTAGAGCGGCTTGAACTCGTCGAAGTCCGAACTGTCCACGATCCGGGCGATCACCTCGCGCGGGTCGAACGGCACCTTCAGGTCGGACGGCACGATGCCCAGCAGGTCGTCCGGGTCGAACAGCGGCTCGGTGTAGTCGGTGCGCGGCGCCGGCCCGTGCTTGCGCCAGTTCAGCCGGGCGATGATCCGCCGGCCCAGCCGGATCGCGTCCTCTTCGTCGACCGCCAGGTAGTCGGCCAGCCCGGAGGTGCGGGCGTGCATCTCGGCGCCGCCCAGCTCCTCGTCGTCCGCCTCCTCACCGGTGGCCATCTTGACCAGCGGCGGCCCACCCAGGAATACCTTGGCCCGCTCCGCGACCATCACCACGTAGTCGGACATCCCGGGCAGGTAGGCCCCGCCGGCGGTGGAGCTGCCGAACACCAGCGCGATGGTGGGTACCTTGCGCTGGCTGGACCGGGTCAGGTTGCGGAACGTCTTGCCGGCCGGGATGAAGATGTCCTTCTGGGTGGGCAGGTCGGCGCCGCCGGACTCCACCAGGTTGATCAGTGGCAGCCGGTTCTGCTCGGCGATCTCGGCGGCCCGCAGGGTCTTCTTCAGGCCGGACGGGTTGATCGTCCCGCCCTTCACCGTGGGGTCGCTGGCGATCAGCATGCACTCCACGCCCTCGACCACGCCCACGCCGGTGACCACGCTGCCGCCGACCGTGTAGCTGGTGCCCCACGCGGCCAGCGGGGACAGCTCCAGGAACGGGCTGTCCTCGTCGATCAGCAGCTCGATTCGTTCCCTGGCCAGCAGCTTGCCGCGCTTGCGGTGCCGGGCGACGTACTTCTCCCCGCCCCCGGCGATCGCCTTGTTGTGCTCGGCGTCCAGCTCGGCGAGCTTGACCAGCATCGCCTCCCGGTTGGCCGCGTGGTCCTCGGTGAGCGGCCCGGCGGTGCGCACCGCGGTCATCGCAGCGTGTCCGGGATGTCGGCGGTCCGGGCGCGCAGCCACTCCCCGAGCGCCTTGGCCTGCGGGTCGAACCGGTGCTGGGCGGCCACCCCGAGCCCGAGCAGGCCCTCGATGACGAAGTTCACCGCGCGCAGGTTCGGCAGTGGGTGGCGCTGGATGGGCAGCTCGGCGGTCTCCGGGAGCAGTTCGCGCAGTTTCTCCGTGGTGAGGGCGTGCGCCAGCCATCGGTAGCCCTCGTCGGTACGCGCCCACACGCCCAGGTTGGCGTTGCCGCCCTTGTCCCCGGAGCGGGCGCCGAGCACGGTGCCCAGCGGCGCCCGGCTGCTCGGCCCGCCTGGGAGTGGGGGCGGCGGTTGCGGCTCGTCCACGTCGGCCAGCGGGAGGGAGTCGGCGGCCGGGGCGATCGCCACCCGGCGCCCGTCCGGCAGCACCGCGATGTGCTCGACCGCCTCGGCCGGCACGTACTCGGCCTGGTAGACGCCGTACGGCGAGGCGTCCGAGGGCGGCGCGGTGACGTGGAAGCCGGGGTAGCTGGCCAGCGCCAACTCGATCGCCGCCCCGCTGAACGCCCGCCCGGCCACCTTCGGGTCGGGGTCGCGCACCGCGCAGTGCAGCAGCGCGCTGGCCGCCTCCTCGGTGTCCGCGTCCGGGTGGTCGGTGCGGGCCAGCGTCCAGCGCAGCTCGGCCGGCCGCTTGGCCAACCCGCTCTCCAGCTGGGCCTTGGCCAGTTCGGCCTTGGCCTCGATGTCCAGCCCGGTGAGCACGAACGTGGTCTCGTTGCGGAACCCGCCAAGGGTGTTCAGGCAGACCTTGAGGGTGGGCGGCGGGGCCTCACCTCGCACGCCGGAGATGCGCACCCGGTCCGGGCCGTCCTGCTCCAGCCGGATGGTGTCGAAGCGGGCGGTCACGTCCGGGCCGGCGTAACGGGCGCCGGTGATCTCGTACAGCAGCTGGGCGGTGAGCGTCTCGGTGGTGATCGTGCCGCCGGTGCCGTCGTGCTTGGTGATCACGCTGTCCCCACTGGCCTCGATCTCCGCAATGGGGAAACCGAACGGGGCGCGGCGTTGTTCGGTGCTCAGCTCGGTGAAGAACGAGTAGTTGCCGCCGGTGGTCTGCGCCCCGCACTCCAGCACGTGCCCGGCCACCACCGCCCCGGCCAGCGCGTCGTAGTCGGTGCGGGACCAGCCGTAGTGCGCGGCGGCCGGCCCGACCACCAGGGAGGCGTCGGTGACCCGGCCGGTGACCACCACGTCCGCTCCGGCCCGCAGGCATTCCGCGATGCCCCAGCCGCCCAGGTAGGCGTTCGCGGTGAGTGGCTCGCCGAGGTTCAGCTCCTCGGCGCGGTCCAGCAGGTCGTCGCCGGTGACGTAGGCGATGTTGGCCGGGATGCCCAGCCGGTCGGCCAGCTCGCGCAGCGCTCCGGCGAGGCCGGCCGGGTTCAGCCCGCCGGCATTGGTGACGATCTTGACGCCCCGGTCCACGGCCAGCCCGAGGTTCTCCTCCAGCTGGCGCAGGAAGGTCCGCGCGTAGCCGCGGTTGGCGTCCTTGAGCCGGTCCCGGCCCAGGATCAGCATGGTCAGCTCGGCGAGGTAGTCGCCGGTGAGCACGTCCAGTGGGCCGCCGGTGAGCATCTCCCTGACCGCGGAGAACCGATCACCGTAGAAGCCCGATGCGTTGCCGATGCGCAGGGTCACGATCGGCAGCCTGCCAGCCGGGTGGGCTAAAAACAAGCACGCGTGATTGTTTTCATGTGCCGAACGTCCCACCAATGGGGTAGACCACGTGTCGGACGCGTCACGTCCGGGCGCGCCGCGCGCATCTCGCCTGTCACGCTGGAAGCCTTCCGACCAGCGACTTTTCTCGGGGAGAACACGTGAGCAGTACCACTGCTACCGGTATCGGCACTGATCGACCGGCGGCCGAGAGTGGGCAGGTCCGGCTCGGTGACTCGGTCCCGGTGACCCGGTTGGGCTTCGGCGCGATGCAGCTGACCGGACCGGGTGTCTGGGGTCCGCCGGCCGATCACGACGAGGCTATCCGGGTGCTGCGCCGCGCCGTCGAGCTCGGGGTCAACCTGATCGACACGGCCGACGCGTACGGCCCGTACGTCAGCGAGGAGCTGATCAGGGAGGCATTGCACCCGTACGACGAAGGCCTGGTGATCGCCACCAAGGCCGGCTTCCTGCGTACCGGCCCTGGCGAGTGGTTCCCTTGCGGGCGCCCGGAGTACCTGCGCCAGCAGTGCGAGATGAGCCTGCGCCGCCTCGGGGTGGAGCGCATCGACCTGTTCCAGCTGCACCGGGTTGACCCGACCGTGCCGGCCGATGACCAGTACGGCGTGCTGGCCGAGCTGCAGTCCGAGGGCAAGGTCGGCCTGGTCGGGCTGTCCGAGGTGACCGTCGACGAGATCGCCGACGCGTCGGTCATCGTGGACGTGGCCACCGTGCAGAACCGCTACAACCTGACCGACCGGGCCGCCGACGACGTGCTGCGCTACTGCACCGAGCGGGGCATCGGCTTCATCCCGTGGTTTCCGCTGGCCGCGGGCGAGCTGGCCAAGCCGGGCGGGGTGGTGCACGAGGCCGCCGAGCGGCTGGACGCCACGCCGTCCCAGGTGGCGCTGGCCTGGCTGCTGCAGCGCTCGTCGATCATGCTGCCGATTCCGGGCACCGCCTCGGTGGCGCACCTGGAGGAGAACGTGGCCGGCGCCGGCCTGAAGCTGGATCTGGCCACGGTCAGCGCGCTCGACGACGCGGTCTGAGGGTCCCGCCGGCTCAGCGCTGAGCCGGGAACCGGCTGCGGATGGCGTTGGCCACCCGGAGCAGCCGGCGACGCTCCTTGGGCTCCGCCGGGCCGGCTCTGGCCTGGAGCGGATCCAACGGGTCGATGTCCTCCGGGCCCGGTTCGTGCGGGGAGAGCAGCGAGCGCACCGCGGCGGACAGCACCGCGATCAGGGGTACCGAGAGCAGCGCGCCGACAATGCCGGCGAGCACCACGCCGCCGGCCACCGCCAGCACCACCGCGAGCGGGTGCAGCTGCACCGCCCGGCCGAGCAGGATCGGCTGCAGGACGTGGCTCTCCAGCTGCATCACCGCGATCACCACGCCGAGCACGATGGCCGCCGGCACCAGCCCGTTGGCCACCAGCGCGACCAGCACCGCCACCGACCCGGACAGCACCGCCCCGACCACCGGGATGAACGCGCCCAGGAACACCAGCGCGGCCAGCGGCACGACCAGCGGTACGCCGACCGCCCACAGGCCGATGCCGATGCCGACCGCGTCCACCACCGCCACCACGACGGTGGCCCTGGTGTAGCCGACCAGCGAGGCGAACGCCCGCTCGCCGGCGGTATCCACCCGACGCCGCTGCGCCAGCGGGATGATGCGCAGCACGAAGTGCCAGATCCGGGCGCCGTCCTGCAAGAAGAAGATCAACACGAAGAGCAGCAGCAGTGCGCCGGAAGCCAGCTCGCCGACGGTGGCGGCGGTGCTCAGCGCACCCGAGGTGATCGCGGACATGTTCGCCGAGATGGACTGCTGCAGCTCGCCGGAGAGGTTGTCCAGCCGTTCCATCGGGATGTTCAGCGGTGGCCCGGCCAGCAGCGGTCGGATGCTCAGCTGGTAGCTCTCCACCAGTCGGGCCTGCAGGTCGGGCAGCCCGGCGATGAAGGCGTTGATCACGAACGAGAGCACGCCGCCGAACAGCGCGGTGGCGCCGACCAGCACCACGCCGGTGGCCACTCCCTTGGGCAGCCGCAGGTGCTCGACGGCGGCCGAGACCACCGGCGCGAGCAGCGCGGCGATCAGCAGCGCAATGGCCAGCGGGATGACCACGACACGGATCTGGACCAGCAGGTAGACCACAACCCAGGTGGCCGCGACCACCAGCAGGAAGCGGGCCGACAAGTCGGCGGCCACCCGCAGCGGCGCGGGGATGGGCGAGGGCGCCAGCACAGCCGAGGGCTGGGCCGACGGCTCGGCCTGCGCCTCGACATCGGGGCGGATTCGAGGCGGGCGCCGCGGAGTTCGAGGGCGGCTCCGCGCGAGGCGGGCCGGTGGATGGCTCGGCGCGGTCAGGGTGCACGGCCCCGACCCTAGTCGCTGCCCGGAAACGGTTTCCCGATCATGGGGCCCGATCCCTCATTGGTGGCGACTACCCGGACCGAGTAGTCGACCTCGCGCGTCGCTCGGCCACTCGGCGCCGCCGAGGGGCTACAAAGGCCACTCTAGAGAGGCCTCGTTCGTTTGTTCGGCTTACAAGTCGGTAACCGCCGCAACCTCCGTTCACGGTGACCGTTGTCGCAGTGCAGACCCCGAGGGCAGGACCGGCGCGGCGCGGTGCCGGTGGCTTGGTCTGCAAGTGACGAGAGATCGCGGCGGAAGGTAATGCCACAGGTGTACGAGCCGGCAGTTGAAGCGGAAAGACTCCCCACCGAAGAGTCAGAGCTCACCCCCATCTTTCATGCATTGGCCCGCCGCGTGAGTGATCCGGTGGAACATTTTCGGCGAGATCCGTTGGGCGCCCCCCTTCCCGTCGCGGCGCCTTCGGCGCCGGCGAAGACCCGCATGCTGCTGCAGGCCGTACCTACCGGCCGGCTGGACACGACCGGGGCCGGCCTGGCCGACCATGGCCCCTCGACGCCCGAGTCACCCGAGCCGGCCACTCGGGCCGCCGTGCATCGTGGGCCCCACCAGCCCCGACCGTCCCGAGACGGGCGGGGTGGTCGACACCGGGCGCTGCGCTCGGTGGCCCCCGGTCCGGGCGGTTCCTCGAACGGAGCGTGACGGCCATATCGGCAACTAGCCGAACGCCCACGTCAAGGCTGGCCGAAAATCGCGAAGAGTGACCGTATTGTCATTTTGCCTTCACTCGCGTGAGTCAGTTACTCGGCAATCCCGGCCGCGTTGAACCCTGTGGAGAACGTCCAGCCGTCGCTACAGGCACCCGAGAGGTCGATCGGACATCCCGATCGAGCGAGGGTGGCGATGCCGCGCCGGACGTCGAGGGAGGACCGGATGGACACGTGGGGCAGGCGTGGTTTCGCCGCCGCCGCCATTACTGGCGGCATGATCGGGCTGAGTGGTGCGGGCACGGAGGTGCCCTCGGCGCAGTGGGGTGGCGGCGCCCCGGACCCTGACCCGAGGAGGTCGCGGCGCTCGGCCGCCGACCCCGCTGTGGACGCCGGTCGGTACGCGACTCCGGACTACCCTCCGGACTACAGGGGCCAATCCCGCACGGAGCACCGGCCCGCGGAGGCCGCCCAGCAGACCGTGGCGAACCCGGTGGCAAATCCAGTGGCAAATCCGGTGGCGAACCCGGTCGCGAACTCGATGCCCAACCCGGTGCAGCCGGAGCAGGTGGCGCCTCGGCACGCCACTCCGGCCTACCCCGCGGCGGCGGCCGACGGCTCCTATGCCGCTGCCGAGTACCCAGGCGCGGAGTACCCAGGCGCGGAGTACCCCGGCGGTGACTACCCGCGGACGGAGCACAGCCGTACCGACTACCCGGGTCCCGGTTACTCCGGCGCCGAGTACCCCACAGGCGGGCTGCCCAGGGTGGCGGCGAAGCTGGGCGCACGTGGCTCGGACGGCTTTCTGGCCGGCGACCTGGCGGCGCTGTCCGGCCCGAACGAGATGCCCCTGAGCGGCACCCCGGTGGGCGCGCTGAGCCAGGTGGAAGCCAGCCTGAGCACGAGCTTCGGCACCTACGGTGCGGTCGCGCCGGCAGCCGAGCTGGGCGGTCGCTCGGAGAGCCGCCACGCCCGCCCCGAGCACCCCGACCAGTACAGCGAGCGGTCCGGTGAGCTGTACGCCGAGCGGTCCGGTGAGCTGTACGCCGAGCGGTCCGGCGAGCTGTACGCCGAACGGCCAGCGGAGCGGTACACCGAGCGGCCCGCCGAGCTGTACGCCGAACGCCCGGCGGAGCGGTACACCGAGCGGTCGAATGAGCTGTACGCACAGCGGCCCGGCGAGCTGTATGCCGAGCGGCCGGCGGAGCAGTACACCGAACGGTCCGCTGAGCTGTACGCACAGCGCCCGGCCGGTGGCGACCTGTACCGGGAGCGCCCCGCCGAGGTCTACCGGGAGCGCCCGACCGAGCTGTACGGAGACCGCCCCGCCGAGCTGTACGCGGGCCACCCCGCCGAGCTCTACCGGGACGCCCTCGGTGGCGAAGCGCAGACCGTGGGCGTGCCGAGGGTGTCCTCGATCGGCGCGCTGAGCCAGTCGAGCATGTCAACGAACCCGGCGCCGGGTCAGCCCGGCCCGTCGGCCTACCAGCCGGCGAACCGGCACATGGGTCAGCCGACGACCTACCCGGCCGAGCAGCCGGTGCGTTCTGTCGAGCTGGTGGGCGCCTCCTACCCGGGCGGCGGGCTCCCGCACAGCGCGCCGATGGGCCAGCATGGCCAGCATGGCCAGTCGCTCGACTCGGAAACCTCCGCGCTGGGCAGCCTGGACAGCAGCGCGATGTTCGGCTCGCTGTCCCGCCCACCCCGTTAGTACCGCACTCCCCACAGCGTGCGGGTCGCGGGGACCCGCCAGCGACAAGCCCGGATGGCCTGAGCCGTCCGGGTTTGTCGTATCCGGAGCTCGAACGTGTGTGCCCGTCGTTCGCCGTGCCGGCGCCGGTTGCGGATAGGCTGGCGCCGCATGTGGACGAACTGGTCGGGCGGACAGGAATGCCGCCCCAGCGCCACCGTCCGCCCGCTGGACGAGGCAGGGGTGCGGGCGGCTGTGCGGCGTGCCACCCGCCGAGGGATGCGGGTCCGCCCGGTGGGCGCTGGCCACTCGTTCAGCCCACTCGCGGTGACCAATGACGTACTGCTGGACCTGTCCGCGCTGACCGGGCTGGTCGGGGTCTCCGGTCAGCGGGTGCGGGTCCGCGCCGGCACCACACTGGCCGGGCTGAACGTCGCGCTGGCCGAGCGCGGTCTGGCGCTGGCCACCCTCGCCGACGTGGACACCCCCACCGTGGCCGGTGCGGTGGCCACCGGCACGCACGGCAGCACCGCCCGGATCGGGTCGCTGTCCGCCCAGATCACCGCGCTGCGGATGGTGCAGGGCGAGGGCACCGCGGTGGAGATCACCGGTCCCGAGCTGGACGCGGCCCGCACCAGCCTAGGCGCCCTGGGCGTGATCACCGAGGTGGAGCTGGCTGTGGTCGGCGCGCTCGTGCTGCGGCTGACCCAGTCCCGGGTGCCGCTGGACGAGGTGCTCACGCCCGACTACCTGGACGCTCATCGCTGGGCGGAGTTCTCCGTGTTCCCCTACGCGGAGGACGCGTTGGCTCGCTGGGCGGACCAGGTCACCGACCAGCCCGACCCGCGGACCAGGGCCAACACCGTGCGCACCTTCGTCGAGCGGCGGGTGGTCCGGGCGGCCGCCGTAGGTGGCGGGGTGGCGCTGGGGCGGACCGTGCCTCGGCTGGTGCCCACCATCAACCGGGCCGCCACGGTGCTCACCGGATCCGGCTCGGTGACCGACCTGGCGCACCGCGTGCTGGTGGCCCGCCCGGTCGTGCGCTGGGAGGAGAGCGAGTGGGCGTTGCCCCGAGAGGCACTGGCCGACGGGGTGCGCGAGCTGCTCGCCGCGATCAAGGAGCGGGAGCTGGATGTGGGCTTCCCGCTGGAGGTGCGGGTCGGCCCAGCGGAGACCGGCTGGCTGCACCCGGCCTACGGCCGGCCGACCGGCTGGGTGGCGGTGCACACCGCGATCGGGACCGACCCGGAGCCGCTCTCCCGGCTAGCCGCGGACGTGCTGGGCGCGCACGGCGGCCGGCCGCACTGGGGCAAGCGGCACCCGTGGACAGCCGAGCAGGTGGCCCACGCCTACCCCAAACTGGCCGACTTCCGTGCCGTCCGGGACCGCTACGACCCCGACCGCGTCTTCACCAACCCCCACCTGGCCGCCCTACTCGATTGACCGGCGTCCCCCGCGCCCTCCTCGGCGACTTGTCGTTGGAATTGGACGCGACAGGTGGGACTTGTCGTTGGAACTAGACGCGACAAGTGCGGGCGGGACGCGGGGGGCCGGCGGGGTGGGCGCGGCGGGGGCGGGGGTTAGGTGCGGAGGCGGGCGGCTACCGCGCGGGCGTCGGCCTGGGCGCGGGAGCGGTCCACCCGGGTGGGTTCTCCGTCCGCCAGCACCTGCTCGCCGGCCACCCACACGTCCCGGACCAGCCGGCCGCCGCCGGCCCACATTAGGTTGGACACCAGCCCGGCGTCTGCCCCGGGGCCGTCATCGAGGCCGAGGAACGCCGGGTCGTCGGTGCTCACGTGCACCACGTCGGCCCAACGACCCGGTTCCAGCGCGCCCAGGTCGTCCCGGCCGATCGCCGCCGCGCCGTGCCGGGTGGCCAGCAGCAGCAGGTCGGAGGCGGTCAGCTCGGCGGCGTTGCCGCTGGCCAACCGGGCCAGCCGACCGGCCAGCCGAGCGTGCGACCACAGGTCGAGGTCGTCCGAGGACGCCGGCCCGTCGGTGCCCAGCGCCAGCGGCACGGCGGCTTGGCGCAGCGCCACCACCGGTGCGGTCCCGGCGGCCAGCTTCGCGTTCGAGCCGGGACAGTGCGCCACCGCGACCCGGTGCCGCGCCATGATCGTTATGTCTTCGGAGTCGAGGTGGACGGCGTGCGCGGCGAGCACCCGGCTCCGCGCGCCCAGCACGCCGAGCCGCTCCAGCATCCGGGGCACCGAGCCGTACTCGGCGCGCTGCGCGGCGTCCTCCTCGCGGGTCTCGGCGAGGTGGATGTGCACCAGCGCGCCGCGCTCCCTGGCCGCGTCGGCCACCGCCGGCAGGGCTTCGGCGGGCAGCGTGTACGCCGCGTGCGGACCGTAGCCCAGTTCGATCCGTTCGCCAGGGCCGTGGCGCAGCCCGTCGGCGTCGATCCGGGCGGACACCTCGGCGAGCATGTGCTGCCAGGTCCCCAGCCGATCCCAGCCGGGCGCCGAGATGATGCCGGGGGTGAGTACCACCCGGGTCCCCGCGGCTAGCACCGCGTCGATCACCTCGTCGGTGTAGAAGTACATCTCCACGCTGGTGGTCACCCCGGCGCGGAGCAGCTCCACGCAGCCCAGCACCATCCCGGCGCGCACGTCCGGGCCGGTCAGCTTGGCCTCCGCCGGCCACATCACTTCGGTCAGCCAACGCATCAGCGGCAGGTCACCACCCATGCCGCGGAGCACTGTCATCGGAGTGTGGCAGTGCGCGTTGACCAGCCCGGGCAGCAACAACCCCGGTAGCTCGCGCACGCTCGCCGCCGAGGGCAGCTCCGGGGCCTGGGCGCGTGGGCCGCACCAGGCGATCCGGCCGTCCTCGGCCACATCCAGCACGCCGTCCCGGATAACCGAGCAGGCCGGGTCGCAGGGCAGCACCGCCGGCGCGGCCAGCCGGACGACGGTTGGCACGCTCATCTCTTCTCCAGCAGGGATCGCAGCGTGCGGAACGGTTGCAGCCAGGCGCCCTCGTCGGGCAGCGAGTCCAGCGTCATCCGGGGCAGCGGCTCGCGGAACACCCCGTCGATGTCCTCGAGATCCCGAAAGTCGATCAGATCCGAGACCTGCGCGAACGACGCGTACTCCCGGAAGCCGATGACCATGACGTCGATGCCGTCGCGGACCAGCGTCTCCAGCGGGGCACGGAACGCCCGCCCGTCCCCGGAGGCCACCACCACCTGGGTGAGTTCGCCCTCGCCGTGGCGCAGCTCGATGTGCTCGAGCATGTCCGAGTCGATATCGCTGTCCTCGGTGACCTTCGGCTTGGCGAACACCGCGAATCCGACATTGCGCAGTGCCTCGACCCATGGCCGCACCACCTCGGTGCTGCCCTGGGTGACATTGGTGAACACGCAGGCCTCGGCCACCCGGTCGTCGCCGGCCAGCTCCAGCAGCCACCGCCCGACCGCGTCGAAGCGGGGTCGAAACGCGGAGGTCGGGCGGGCGCCGAGCAGGGAGCCGAGGCTCATGTCCATGTTCGGCGCATCCCAGACCAGCAGAACCCTGCCTACCGGTGATCCAGGCGCCTCGGCCTCGGTCATGCTTGAACATTAGTCAGGGCACACTGGCAGCCATGACGGCGGATGTGGAACCGGAGTCGCTGGCCTGGCGGGTGGCCGAGGCGATGCGCGCCTCGGACGCGGCGACGACCGGGGCGGGCGTGGAGTTGGTGGATGTGGGCCCCGGGCGGGCGGTCGCCCGGCTCACCGTTGCCGCGCGGCACGTGAACGGGCATGGCGTCTGCCACGGCGGCTACCTGTTCCTACTGGCTGATTCGGCGTTCGCCTACGCCTGCAACAGCTTCGGCACCTCGACCGTGGCGGCCGGCGGGGAGATCTCGTTCCTGCGACCCGGCCGGCTGGGTGATGAGCTGGTGGCCCGCGCCGAGCTGCGTTCCGAGGTGGGCCGCTCAGGTATCTACGACGTCACCGTCCGGGTCGGTGACACGGTGCTCGCCGAGTACCGTGGCCGCTCCCGCGCGGTTCCCTCGATGCCGCCGCCACCGGGCCTCACTCCGGACTGAACCGCTGGTAGACGAGGTCGCGGACGTCCCGTCCCTCGGCCCGGGCGCGCTGCTCGAACTTGGTCAGCGGCCGCCACGGCGGGCGCGGGGTCCAGCCGCCGTCGGCGGCGGTGTTGCGCAGCGTCGGCTCGGCGGCACAGACCTCGCGCATCCACTCGGCGTAGTGCGCCCAGTCGGTCGCCAGGTGCAGCGTTCCGCCCGGGTGCAGTCGGGACGCGGCCAGCGCGACGAACTCGGGCTGGATCAGCCGCCGCTTGTGGTGTCGCCGCTTGGGCCACGGGTCCGGGAAGAAGATCCGGATGCCGGCCAGCGTGTCCGGCTGGAGATAGTCGCGCAGCACCCGCACCGCGTCCCCGCGCAGCAGCCGCAGGTTGGTCAACCCTTGGTCGCGGACCCGCATGAGCAGCTGGCCCAGCCCGGGTTGGTAGACCTCCACGGCCAGGTGGTTGCGCTCCGGCGCCTCGGCGGCCAGCGCGGCGGTGGACTCGCCCATCCCGGAGCCGATCTCCATGATCACCGGCGCGTCCCGGCCGAACCAGTCGGACAGCTCCAGCGGCGCCGGGTCGCCCAGCGTGGCCAGGTCGCGCCCGTAGACCGGCCAGAACTCCCGCCAGGCGTGCTCCTGACCGTCGGTCATCCGGCCGCCCCGGTGCACGAAGCTGACCACCCGCCGCTCGTCGGTGGGCACCTCGTCCCGGTCGGCTCCCTCGGCGTCGGACGCGGTGGGTGACGCGGTGGGTAAGGACACCTCGGACACGTCGGAAACGATACGACGACCGCAAGTCGGCAATCGCCGGCCACCGCCGCGACCGGGAATCCCCGTACTTCTACCGATGCCTGCCGGTGTGTGCCGACGCGACGCTGAATGGCATGTCCACCAATGCACCCGACGCCGAGCGCGTCGCCCGTCTCGCCGCTGAACTGGCCGAGCTCGGCCGGAGGATGGCGTGGGCGCGATACGAGCTGCTGTCCCTGTCGGTGGCCGCACCGGCCGCTGCGCCCCACCCGCCGTCGGCCCCGCAGCCGTCGGTAACGCAGCCGTCGGTACCGCTGATCCGGGAGCGTCGGTCGGGTGGGCAACTGCTGCCCTGGGCGGGCGGGGCGATCACGTTGGTCGGAGTGGTGATGTTCCTGGCCCTGGCGGCCAGCCGGGGCTGGTTCGGGGTGCCGCCGCGGTTGATCGCCGGCGCCGCTCTCGGGCTGGCCCTGGTCGGCATCGGCCAGCGGGTACACCGCCGGGCCGAGGCCAGCGCCGGGGCGCTCGCGCTGGCCGGCACCGGGATCGCCGCGCTCTACCTGGTCGTGGTCACCGCCACCGCGCGCTACCACTACCTGCCGGACGCGGCGGGCCTGCTGCTCGGCCTGGTGGTCGCCGGCGGTGGGCTTGCGATGGCCGACCGTTGGCGCTCCCAACCGCTGGCCTGTGCCGCGGTGCTGGGAGTCGGCCTGATGATGCCGGTGCTGACCGACGGCTCGATGCCGCTGCTGGTGTGGCTCGCGCTGGTTCCGCAGCTGGCCGCCGCGCCGGTGTGGATCCGCCGGGAGTGGACCTGGCTGGCCGTGGTCGCGGCGATCTTCCCGGTGCTCTACGGCTCGGCGGCGGTGTTTGCGGCGATGCTGAGCGAGTCGCTGTCCGGATCGCCCGAGCGTCGGCCCACCGTGCTGGCGGTGGCCGCGGTGTTCCTGGTCGGCCTGGTGCTGGCGCTATACGGCCCGAGCGGGTCGCGTTCGGTGACGGTGGCCGCCCGGCTGGTGGCCGCGTCGGCGCCGGTGCTGGCCATGGCCACGGTGTACGGGGGCTGGTCGGGCGCCGGCCTGGCCGGGGCGGTCGGGCTGGCCGCGCTGCTCGCCGCGCTGGCGCTGGTGGCGGGTACGCCGCTGGTCAAGTTTGTCCGCCCGGACCGGCTGACCCGGATCGCCTCGGCCACGGTGGCCGGGGTGGCGATCTTCGAGGCGACCGCGCTGGCCCTCGGCGGCGCCGCGCTCACCGGTGTGCTGCTCAGCCAGGCGCTGGCACTGGTCGTACTGGCCGCCTCGGCGGGCCGGCGTGGCCCGCTGCTGGCCGGGATCGGCTACGGGCTGGTCGGCCTGGGGCTGGCGGTGTTCCGGGACGCCCCGGTGCGTGCACTGGCCGAGTTCCCCGCCCAGCCCTACCTGTCGCTGGGCCAGCCCGACCCGCGCGCCCTGCTCACCGGGCTCACCCTGTCCGTGCTGGTGGTACTGCTGGCCGCGGCGGTGGTGGTGGCCGGGGCGCGCACTGGGCCGCCCGGGGCGGGTTCCCCGACGTGGCTGTGGGTACCGGCGGGGGTCGTCGGGCTGTACGGCGCGGCCGGCGTAGTGATCACCG
>Ga0193743_1000845_pt1 | contig 23805 bp, 21 predicted proteins | sample L2c2metaG_FD_143038 | JGI IMG/M metagenome (GOLD analysis project Ga0193743, IMG submission 143038) | Soil microbial communities from a riparian zone of the East river system, Colorado, United States - L2c2 | ecosystem: Environmental > Terrestrial > Soil > Riparian zone | place: USA: East River... | reverse complement strand
CCAGGCGCTTGCTGGCGAAACTACCGAAACCGCTGGAGAGCAGCATGGAAAAGATAATCACCGTCAGGGCATAAGTCGGATGTCCCAGGAACAGGACGAATTTCTGAATCAGCGCGACTTGAATCAAAATGTAGCCCGCGCCGATGAACAAAAAGAAAAGCAGCGCCCGGACCGTACCTTTGCCGCGCGGCAGGCTGTGCCGCAGCACCAGCGGCGGCAGTGCCAGAATCACCAGGGTCGCCACAATACTGATGGCTACCAATCCGAATAGCACCGGCAAAGCGGTATTGACCTTGTAATCGGCGGTCTCGCGCGAGGCATGCAGCACGAACTGCCACAAATCGCGAGCTTGCACGGTATAGAAAAAGAACGGCCGGTCGTCGCTCACCGGCCTGACGTCGAACGGATAGTTTTCGTAGAACGCATTGACGTCGGGTGCAGTCAGCAATCCGCGGAACGGCGTATCGTTGTTCGTGCCGGGCTCATAGACCACTTCCAGTTTCGCGGGCCCGGCAGCTTTGTCGACAATTGCCACATCGGCCGCGCTAAACGGATGCCGCGATACCAGAATCGTATCCCGCGTGCCCCACGTGCTCAGTTTCTGCAGGTCTTGGCGAATCACGATGATATTCCGCGCCGGATCGTTTTCGCCCATTTGCTTCAGCGCCACTGACGCCAGAGCCACCACGCGCAACGATTCTCGCGGCGGCACGAAGCCCCAACGCGTAAAGGACATCACGCCGTCGCTGGTCAGATGCGACAGATAGTCGGCAAAAGCGTTGGTCGTATACAGATTGTTTTCTGAAAGCGCAAAGGCGCCGGCGGCCGTCGATGCCCAGGTATCCACCAAGGTCGCTTGCAACACCTGATAGCGGTCTTGCGAACGCCGCACGAAGGAGCGGCCGTCTTCTACCTCAATCTTTACCTCGGGCCGGAAATACAGCCTGTTGCTGTACTGCGGAAACTTATCCTGCATGATCGTGTTGGCAATGATCGGGTTGATCTCGACACCCGTGATGTCCTTGCTCCCCGAAGCCAGCGCCCGCGAAACGTCCCATCCGCCGCCCGGCCCGATAACGAGCGTCTTTGCGCCCGGACGCAGTTGATAGACAAAACCGGGGCCGTCGTATGCCAGGTCAAACCGCTCCTGGTCGGATAAATGCGCAAAATCGAAACGCGCCACCCCAGTCGCCGCATCCGCATCGATGACGATGCTCTTCATGTTGCTGCCTGGTTCGGGCTTCAGCGCAATCCTCGAAAAGCTGTTCCATCGAACGAACTCTTCATCCTTGATCTGCTGGCCTTTGGCGAAATGGACGTCAATCAGGTAATGCTTTGAGTTGTACGTAATGAGTCCAACCAGCAGCAGCCCGAGCAAAACCGCGCCGGCCCGTCCAGGGTGTGATTTCGCTAGGTGGAACCAGATGGCCGCCGAAACCGCGAACAGCACCGCCGCCACCAGGATCGTATTCGGACCGCCGATCCAGTTCAGCAGCGGCACCAGCACGGCGCAACCGGCCGCCGCGCCTATCAGGTCGAAGAAATAGATGCGGTTCACGCGCTCAATCGCATCGGCAATGGCCAGGGAGACAATCGTCCCCGACAGCAAAAACGGAACAGCCGCCACAAAATATGCCAGCACCAGGGAGGGCGTGGACATGCTGCTGGTGGTATTCAACAGAAACGTAAGGCAAAATACAATTCCCACGGCATTAGCTGCCGCCAGCGCGCCCAGTTTTCCGTGCAGCGTTCCGGGCCAGCCGGAGACAACGTACGAGAAAACACCACCGGCGCCCAGCCCGAACAGCGCAATCGAAATCGCCATGAAGGCAAAGTGGTAAAAATACACCACCGAAAACACGCGCGTCAGAGCCAGTTCCAGCAATAGCGTCGCCAGCGACGTCGCCGCGATGCCGAAGTAGATTTGCGGCCAATGCCTGCGTGCGCGCGTTGGAGCGGCATCTTGTACTAGATCGAGTGGTGACAACTTTCTATGGTAAGTGAACAGGAGTTTCGAGACTGGCCGCGCCGGCCAGGTACAGTGTAATGCGCTCCGCGATCCGGGCACTCGCCTGCCCGTCTCCATAGGGATTGTGCAGCCGCGACATACGCTCGTATTCGTCCCGGTTTTCCAGGAGCCGGACGGCCTCGCGCACAATCGCGGCCCGGTCCGTTCCCACCAGCTTCACCGTGCCGGCATGCACCGCCTCCGGCCGTTCTGTTTTATCCCGCAGCACCAGAATCGGCTTGCCTAACGACGGCCCCTCTTCCTGCACGCCCCCTGAATCGGTGATCAGAAGATAGGCCCTGCGCATCAGATCCACAAACGGAAGATACTCCAGCGGCTCAATTAACAGCACGTTCACCTTGCCGCGAATGGTGGCGTCCACGGTGCGTCGCACGTTCGGGTTGGGGTGGACAGGCCAGACAATCTGGACGTCGCCGCGCGCCGCCAATTCCCCTATTGCTTCACAGATGCGGGCAAATCCTTCGCCAAAGCTCTCCCGGCGATGTGCCGTGACAACGATCAGCTTCTTTGCGGGGTCAAGCGCGAGCGCGAGCCCGGAAACGCGGCCCTGCTCCATCGCATGGGAAATCGACAGCACGGCATCGATGCCGGTATTTCCCGTTACCTGAATAGAATCCGCGGGTACGCCTTCCTTGCGCAGGTTCTCGGCGGCCCAATCGGTGGCGGCAAAATGCAGCGCGGCCAGCCGCCCTGTTATCACGCGGTTCATTTCTTCCGGAAAAGGCGCCTGCAGGTCGAACGTGCGCAGCCCGGCTTCGACGTGGGCCACCGGGACCCTGGCATAAAAAGCCGCCAGCGCGCCGCACAACGTAGTCGCGGTATCTCCCTGCACAACCACCAGGGACGGCTTCGCTTCGGTCAGAACAGCCTCCAGCCCGCTCAGTAAGCGGCCGCTGAGCGCGGTCAGGGATTGACCCGGCAGCATCAGATCCAAATCGTAATCCGGCACTATGCCGAACGCCGCCAGGACCTGGTCCAGCATATGACGATGTTGAGCGGTGACGCAGACTTTGGTCTCGAGCCTGGCGCTGGCCGGCTGGCGGCGAAGCGCACATATCAAAGGGCATAGCTTGATCGCCTCTGGACGGGTGCCAAAGATGACCAAAATACGCCTCGGATAAGGCTCTAAGCTGACCTGGGACTGCGAAGAAAAAAGATTATTTGTGACGATAGGTGATTCGGCCCTTGGTGAGGTCATAAGGAGACATCTCCAGGGTGACGCGATCGCCGGCTAGCACGCGGATTCGATTGCGTCGAAGCTTTCCCGCTAAGTGCGCGAGTATCGTTCTTTCCTGATCAAGTTGAACGCTAAATAATCCGCTAGGGAACTTCTCGACTACTGTTCCAGTAACTTCTATGCTGTCTTCTTTACTCATTGGCCCCCTGAAAGTGAAATACGAATCTCCCTCGCCCAGAAAGGCAGATCCGCTATCCGGAATTATAGCGCAAAAGGGGGATATTCCGTGGCCCGGAACGCATCGTGTGCGTCCGTCACTTATTCTGTAAGTCGCCTGTTCTACTCTTTAATCGGGACGATCTTTTGGCTGCAACCAACCATGAATTTCAAAAGAAGAACATTTTAGTCACAGGGGCCGGCCGCGGAATCGGCAAACGCTTCGCTCTCGGCTTCGCCAAATTGGGCGCGCGCATCGCCCTGGTGGGCCGCAGTAAGGCGGAAATAGACCTGACGCACCTGGAAATAGAACAGGCCGGGGGCAACGCCGTGCGCGTTCTCGCCGACGTCACCGACCCGGAGCAATTGACGCTCGCCGTCAACCGGGCCGGCGTAGCCTTTGGAACCCCCATTGACGTTCTGATCTGCGCGGCCGGCATCCCTGGCCCGTTAAACTCCTTTTTGAACACCCCCCTCAACACCTGGGTGGAAGCACTGCACATCAATCTGCTGGGCGTGGTGCATTCCTGCCGCGCCGTTCTTCCCTCCATGGTGGAACGGCGCACCGGCAAGATCATCGTGCTCACCTGTGAAAGCGATACGCAGCCGAAAATGGGTTTCTCCGCCTACGCGGCTTCGAAGACGGCGGCCGTACGCTTTGTGGAGTCCATCGCGGCCGAAGTGATAGACCACAATGTGCAGGTCAACTGTTTCGATCCGGGGCCGGCCTACACCAGCTTGACGGATGAAATCATTCGCGCCGAAGATCGCCTGGAGATGCCGGTGGTCAGCGCCGCAAAAGATACCCGGCGCACCGGCGGAGTCTCAGCCGAGTTGCAACTCGCCCATGCCGCGTTCCTGGCGTCGGAACAATCGAACCACCTCACCGGCAAGCTGATTCATGTCACCGATGACTGGCAAAAGCTGCGCAACGCCACGCTGCGCCCGGATGCGCTCACCCTGCGGCGCGTCAATAAGTAAACAGCCGGAGCAAATCAGCCGGGGCTATTCTACGCTGAACCGGTAGATTGTCGTGCTATGAAACTTCTGCCCGGCGCGCAGCACCGCGCTGGGGAAGTTGGCGTGGTTCGGCGAATCCGGAAAATGCTGCGTTTCCATGCAAAGCGCGGAACGGAACCCGTACACGCCGCCCGGGCCTTTATTGGTTCCATCCAAAAAATTGCCGGTATAAAACTGCAGGCCCGGTTGGTCTGTAAAGACCTCCAGCACGCGCCCGCTGCCCGGCTCCTCTACCTTGGCGGCAAGCGCTGAGAGGTCTCCCGGATGGTTCAGTACAAAATTATGGTCGTAGCCCTTACCTAATTTCAGCTGCTCGTTCGCTTGGCCGATGCGCGAACCCACTTCGGTCAGCTTTCGGAAATCGAATGGGGTGCCCGCCACGCTTTCGATTGCGCCGGTAGGGATCAAGGTGGCGTTCACGGGCGTGAAATGGTCCGCGTCCAACATCAGTTTGTGAGTCAGCATACTCTTGCTGCCCGCGCCCTGCAAATTGAAATAGGAATGGTTCGTTAAGTTCAAAACCGTGTCCTTATCCGTGGTAGCGCTGTAGTCGATGTGCAAACCGTTCTTGCTGTCCAGCGTGTAGCGTACCGTCACATGCAAATTGCCGGGAAAACCTTCTTCGCCATCGGGGCTCAGATAGTGCAGCTCTAGCGCCGGTCCTTCCGGGCCGTCCACTTCCTTCGCCTCCCAAACACGCTTGTCGAAGCCAACGGTTCCGCCGTGCAGACTGTTGGGACCTTCGTTCTTCGGAACCTGGTAAGATTTCCCATTCAGCCGGAAAGTCCCTCCGGCCAGGCGATTGCCGTAACGCCCGATCAAGGCTCCAAAATAGGACGTGTTTGCTTTCGCGGTGTAGCCTTCCACGCTATCGAACCCCAGCACTACCTCGCCAAACTTCTTGTTACGGTCCGGCGCCTTGATCGACGTGACGGCGCCGCCGTAATTTGTGATCTTTACCTCCATGCCCGCGGCGTTCTTCAGCGTATAGACGGACACATGCGTGCCGTCCGGCATTACGCCGAAGGGCTGCTTATCGATTTTGGGAGATGCGGCTGTCAGATTCATGGCCAGAAGGAGCGCGGCGGCGCAATGGGTCGAGGTGGGTTTCATGGGAAGCAGCGTGGCGAATACAAATTGATCTTAGTGTATTTGCATCTTTTTGTGAAAAATGGTAGTTCCCACTTCCGGCTGGTCTTTCGTGCCCTTTATCTCAAGCGGCACTTCGAACCCTGATCCGTTTTTCTTGAACATCGCGTCAAAGGGCTTCAATAGCCAGTGTTTGACCCCGGATTGGGTGTCTGAAAGCGTCGCCTGCATCGCAAACTTTCCGTTCATGTCCACCTTTTCGCTGCCCAGATTATATGTGCCCGCCAAATCGACACGAGCGGCCGGCACGTGAAAAGAGATCTGGGAAAATGTGGCTACACCCCGGTTGAGCTTGAACCTGACGCGGAAATCCGATGCAGCCGTTGCGGTGGGCACGCTGTCGTTATCGGCTTCGTGTTTAGAGATGCCGCGCGCTCGTTCGCTTAACGCATTCAGCCGCTGCTGCACCTTTGGGCTGCTGAAGAAAGCTTGGCGCAGCATAAAAGTCCCATCCAGTTTCAATTTGTCGATCACGCGTTCCTTGCCCGGAGGAATTTCGATCTTCGTTCTGAAATCCACGGCGCCGGTCATTACCGGTGTTTTCCCGCCGATCACAAGCTTCAGAATGTCTTCAATACGGGCGTGTTTCGGCACCGCAAAAAGAGAAACCGTCTTGCCGGGCGGCCCATCCAGGTGCACTACGCCACCCCGGCAGATAAACTCGCTTTGCAGGAAAGTTGCATCCACCGGGTCCAGAACGGTATCGCCGTTGGTCCCGTCGACAATCGAATGGAACTGCGTGGTGAGCCGCACGGGATCGCCTTTGGGCTGAAGCGAAAAATCCGGCACATCAGTCTTGCCATTCACCTCAATGTGCTGCAGTTGTCCGTGATACTCACCCACGGAAGAAAGCGTGCCGCTGATGCCTTTGAACACGCCCAGGTTCGCATTCTGAAAGGTATAGTCTCCCGAGACCGGCGTGGACCGCGGATCGTCCCGCTCCCATGGCCCAAAGTATCCCGTGCTGTCGATCAACCCGGGCGGCTTCGCGTTCACCAGCTTGGCGACGAACTTCAGCGCCTGGCCCGGCCCTACCGAGTGTACGGTTAATTCCTGAATATCAAACTGAAGCGGAGTCTTGCCCTTCACTTTGGGTTCGATTTCCAGGAAGGTTCCGTTCGCCACAATGGTCTGAATCGAGAAACGCAGTTGGGTGGCGCCTCGATTCGATTTAGAGCTCGGTTTGGGACCCGTCGAGCCGCGCGGCGGCATATGGATTTCGAGTCCCTCCAAGTTCACCAGGGTCACTCGGTTGCGGGTGGCCGCCAACGTCAAAAAGTCTGTCGTCGCGCGAAACCGTCCAATCGCGATCAGTGGATGCGCATCGTTCCAGCCGCGGTGACGAATGCGCAGCCCTTCCCCGCGCACCTCCGGCTGAGGAAAGAGGCTGACTTCTAAAGTTTTGAGATCGACATCAGCATCGAAGCGCTCGGAAAGCGCTTGCACAACACGCGCCTTCAGCCGCGGATTCAATGTCTTCAAATAGAATGAAACAAAGATTCCGGCGCCGGCCAGCAAAACCGCCAAGCCCAATAATCCGTACCGGAGTGGTTTGCGCATCGACTAGGGAGACTGCCACGGTCCCACCTAAACCATATCGCAAGCAGCCAGGCCGGGATTTTAGGATACTTGTACCGATGCGCGAAACCGGGCTGACCCGGGAAACCGATGCCGAAATCTAAACCCACGGATCCGCTGCAGCCCCTGCGTACTTTCTTCGCGAATCTGATCCTCGCCAATGCGGGCATCACCGATCCGGAATCCCGCCTGCGAGCGGCCTTCGCTTCAACGCCGCGAGAGCGCTTTATAGGTCCCGGCCCCTGGAAGGTGTTCACGCCCGGCGGCTACATCGAAACGGTTTCCGACGACCCGGCGGTGCTTTACCAGGACATTGTGGTTGCTCTCACCACCGACTCGCCGATTAACAACGGCCAACCAAGCCTGCACGCCGCCTGCCTCGATGCGCTGAAGATCAAGGACGGAGAAACCATTGTTCATGTCGGAGCGGGGACCGGATACTACACCGCTTTACTGGCAAAGCTCACGGGTGAGAACGGCCTGGTTTTTGCGTACGAAATCGAGCCGGACCTCGCGCGGAGGGCCGCCGCCAACCTCGAGGAACTACTGAATGTCACCGTCTATGCGCGTTCGGGCGTGGAGAAACCGCTGCCCGCCTGCGATATCGTCTACGTGAGCGCCGGCGCCACCGAGCCAATGGCCGCCTGGCTGGACGTCCTACGCCCCGGTGGCCGTCTCCTCTTCCCGTTGACCCCATCCAAAGGTTACGGAGCCATGCTGCTGGTCACCCGTGACCTGTCCGGCAACACATATTCCGCTCGTTTCATCTGTCAGGCCTTGTTCATCCCTTGCGTCGGGGCACGGGAGGAGGCAACCGCTCAAAGATTGTTTGATGCATTCCGGCACGGCAATCTCGGCCAGGTCCGCTCGCTGGTGCGCGACCCTATGCCCGATGAATCCTGCTGGTGCGCGGGCCGGGATTGGTGGTTATCCACCTCGTAAAAAAAGCTTTATCTGGCTACAATAGATTCGGACGGAAGTCCAACATGGAAGATTTGGCCCAAACGCCTTTCGTTGATCCGGAGATACCCAACAAACTATATTTCCGAATCGGCGAAGTAGCCAGGCTCGCCGGCATCAAACCCTACGTGTTGCGTTTTTGGGAGTCCGAATTCAGCGGGCTCGGTCCCAAGAAATCCGGCACGGGTCAACGGCTCTATCGCCGCAAAGACGTGGAGCTGGTGCTTGAGATCAAGCGTCTGCTTTACGAAAAGCGCTTCACCATCGAGGGCGCGCGCAAGATGCTGGAAGCGAAACCCAAGCGCGACCCGGTCCAGCGGCGGCAAGGCGAACTATTCGCCGGCCGCGCCAGTTTTCAGCAGGAGCTGCGCCGTGAACTGGACGAGTTGCTCCAGCTCCTGAAAACTCACGAGACCGACTCCGAGCCGAAAACCTAGGCGCCCACGATGTTCCATTACTCACGAACGCCCGGAAGCTAAGCCTGCCCCTGCTCTACCGCGTTCAATTGCTGGATCAATCGCTCCGCAGCCTGCTGGCTCGCCGCCTTCTTCGATGATCCGGTCGCGCGGCCAATCAAATGATCGCCAACGCGCGCCTCCACGGTGAACACCTTCGCGTGCTCCGGGCCGCTGGTGCCAACCGTGGCGTAACGCGGAACCGGCATCCCCAGAGCCTGCGTGCGTTCCTGTAACACGCTCTTGTGGTTTAGCGTTTCGAACAAATCCCCGTCCGCCTCCGCCAGCGCCGGCAGAACATGCTGCCCGACAAATTGGCAAGCCGCATCGATTCCTCCGTCCAGGTGAATGGCCGCGATCACCGCTTCAAACGCATTCGCCAGTAACGTTTTCCGCCCCCGGCCTCCATTCCGTTCTTCGCCCCGGCCCAGCAATAGAAATTCACCCAGCCCTATCGTTACGGCGCACTGGTGCAGATGCGTGGCGCTCACCAGGTGCGATTTCCATTGCGAAAGCTGCCCCTCCTGCGCCTGCGGCCTGAGCTTCACCAGCGCCTCGCTTACAACAAAGCCCAGGATCGAATCACCCAGGAATTCAAGCTGTTCGTTATCGCCGCCTCCCTGCGCCAGCCCCTCGGCGGCGCAGGACCGGTGCGTCAAGGCGCGGACCAGCAGATCCGTGTTGACGAACCGGTACCCAAGCTTTTTTTCTAATCCCTCGACGGGAGCTTGCATTGCCTAGTGATTCTGCGCGGCGGTTACTTGGCGCCGCCCTTCATCTTCGTGGCGTTGTCCTTTTGCTGCTGGGCAAACGTTTTCACGGCAGGCGAGGCCTCGTTCATGGCCAAAACTTTGTCGGCTGTACTGATCGCCTCGTCATATTGCTTGGCTTCAAAATAGGCCTTGGCCATGCGCGCGACCGATACCGCTGACGTGGACGGGTCCGCCTCAATCGCCTGCTTGTAATTCGCGATGGCCTCCGGATACTTCTTATCCAGCGCGGCGGCCTGCGCCAGCGCATCATAGGTCTGCGACGTCAACTGCTTCTTATAGGTGGGCCATTCCGCTTCCGGCATACCCTCCGGCGGTTTTGTAGCGGCAGTCAAGAGCTGCTGCGCCTTATGCGCATAGTCATTGATTTTTTGAATGCTCTGCGCTTTGTCCAGATCGTTATCGCGCGTATGCTGGGCCGTCGCTTCCGCCAGTGTCACCCGCGACGAGATGTCGTTCGGATCCGCCTCCATCAGACGCTCGCCCCAGGTCACGATCTGCGGCAGGTCGTTCTTCTGCTGCGCGGCTCCCATGGCCATGTTCAGCAATTGTATTTTGAAATCGGTATTGGCGAAGTTCTCCAGTACGTTCGTGATGGCTGCCAGTTCGGCATCCCAGTCCTTTGATTGCTGGGCCGCTTGCACCTTTTGCAGGGCCTCGAGTTCTTTCTGGCTCTTCGGATGCGGCCCGGCAGGGGCGGCGGCTTGCTGAGCAAGCAGCGGCATGGCTGCAAGAATGAGCGCGGCCGCGTGCGCGGCCAATCGTTTTTTCATGGCTGTTTGTCTCCTATGGGTGAAGTGCTTTGTATTCCCTTTTCCGCGGCCTCGCGGGCCATCGAGGAAATTCCGTCCATTGCCAGCGCCGACCGGAACTCGGCGTCGGCTTTCTTTGTATTGTGCGCGGCCAGGGCCAGACGTCCTAAATAGACGTGCGACCAGGCCACGATTGGCGCGTTTGTGCCCGAATCCACGGTACGCTGAAACATCTCGTTCGCTTCACTGTTTTGATTCATGTGCGCCGCTATGCGGCCAAGGCCGTAATAAGCCCTTCCATGCAAGGCTTTGTCCGCCGTTTGCTGGAATACTTTCCTAAAAGTTCGCTGCGCGGCCTCATAATCGGACGCCTCATACAATCCTTCCGCGGCTTGCAGCGATTCTTCCGCGGGATCGAGCTGCATCTTCGCCGGAGAGGCGATGATCCGTGGCGCCACCGACTGCACGTAATGCACTTCGGAAAGCCGTTTCCGCTCCCGCTTGAGGTCGATCGCCGCGATCATGTTCGGATAATAGAGCCGGAACGCATCCGGCTGCCGTTCATACTCCAGCAGAGAAACCGAAAAGGCCGCTGTCAAAATGAAGCCTTCGCTCATCGCGCGGTTCACATAAGCCTCGCGCTGCTCCGCCCCGCCATGCATCACCCGGCTGTCGATAGCTTTGATCAGACATTTGGTCACCAATAGGGAAAAATCGTCTTTGTAAGCCAGCTCCAAAGCCGGCGCGTCCTCGGCATACTTCTGCAGCGCTTTTTTCTCTTTGATCGCCGCCGCGTACTTAAAGCTCAACGGATCGAGCAGATAAGCCAAATACGCATCCCGGACCTCATCCACTACTGGCGCATTCGTAGGCGTGATCACGATAAAGTAATCGTCTTTATAGTTCCGCACCTGCGCCTGATTCGGCGCGCCCAGCAGATCCAGGTAAATCCGGAAACGCCGCCCCAGGTACCCCGACGGATTGCGCAAGTATCCGTTCGCCTCGAATAAAGTAGTGATCACCGAGTCCTGATATTCTGACATGGCCGACGCATAGGCAGTCTGTGAGCGAGTCCACAAATCGTCCAGATTAGCCTCTTTGTAGAAACGCGCCAGAAGTTCACTGAACCCCCGTAACGGCTCCACATCGGGCGGCAACTCATAGCCCGGCAGCTCAAATTTGGGGGCTTCGCCAGCCACCAGGGCGAAGGACAGATACTGTCCCAAATCCGCCGCCTCGGTCGGTTTCCGGTGCGCTTTGTAGAACTCCTTGAGGTCGGTCAGGCACGGAATCTGGCGTTTCGCCAGAATCTCGCGAATCTGGGTGCGCAGCTTGAAGTGGTCATTCAGCGCCGAATCCATGCCCGCGTCGTAGCCCGCCGCGTTAATTGCGGCTAGGGCCGAAAAGAGCGTACGGCTGACGCCGAACTGGTTCTCCCCCGTATCTCTCAGATCCTGCCCGCGCGCGCCCGCCGCCAGCAGCAGCGACAGAACAAAAAGGATGGGGCCGCGCATCAAAACCAGGGTTTGAGGCTTCTTTTTGGCCAAATTTTGGGGTAGAAGAGCCATCCGCCCTCAGTTTAGCCTAAGGGTGAATCATAATGGACGGTGACACATCCAACGGATTGGAGAAACAAATGGCAGGCAACGACACATTGACCTTTACTGACGATTCTTTTGACAAGGACGTGCTGACGGCAGACGTTCCGGTCCTGGTGGATTTTTGGGCCGAATGGTGCGGCCCGTGCCGCATGATGGGGCCCACAGTGGACCAGGTTGCCACGGAATACGCCGGTAAGGTTAAGGTTGGCAAGCTAGACGTGGACTCGAATCAACAGACTGCTTCGCGGTATGGAATTCGTGGCATTCCCACCGTGCTGCTCTTCAAAGGAGGCCAGATTGTCGAACAGAAAGTGGGAGCAATCGGCAAACCGGAGTTCCAGAAGATGATCGACAAACACACGGTCGCAGTCAAAGCGACGCTCTAACTAAAGCTTATTGAAGCTCTAACCAAAGTTTATCGAAATAGAAGTAGAGGAGCAGCCTCGCCGGCGGAACTTTGAGTGGTACTCTGATGCCATGTTCCGGCGAGCCTTGCTCCTCGCTTTTTTTTTATCCGCTGGAATAGCTTACCCAGGTCAGCCGCCCTCGCCGCCTAGCCCAGCCGATGCACTGTCTCGGGCCGTCCGCGCCAGAGATCTTGCCGAAGTGGATCGGCTGATCAAGAACGGCGCGAATGTAAATCTGCGGGACTCCGGGGGTAGCGCTCCGCTGGTCGAAGCAGTTTTTATGGGTAGCGCGGACATTGCCGCTACTTTGCTGGCTCACGGAGCGGACCCGAATGCCTCCGATACGGAGGGTGGCGCTACGGCTCTCCAGTACGCTGTAACCGGCGGCCGGACCGCGATTGTGAAGCTTTTGCTAGTCTCCGGCGCGCACGTAGACGAGCGTTCCCGCGATGGCCAGACGATCCTTCATTTGGCTGCGGCCCGGAGCAATCCATCGATCGTGCAACTCCTGCTCGATGCCCGCGCCGGAATCGCTGAACTCGATGCTAATCGGAACACGCCGCTCGATGAGGCCATACTCCACGGTCAACCAGCCGTTGCGCTACTCCTCATTGGCAAGGGCGCCGAGGTCAGGCACAGCGCTCACGCCGATGCCCGCGGGCCTTTGCATGAGGCTTGCATAAAAGGCGCCGCCGCGCTCATTCAGCCGCTGATAGAAGCAGGCGCGGATCCCTCGCAGCGGGACCATTTTGGCCAGACACCCCTCGACCTCGCGCTGGCTTATAAAAACCAGAATGCGGTCGCCGTCCTGCTACGCGCCGGCTCGCAACTGCAGTTGAAGGAATCCGCTGCCCTGGCCGGCGCCGCCATGGAGGCGGCTACTCTGCGCGGTCAGACCGAGATTGCGAGGCTCCTGATTAACGCCGGCTTCGACATAAATACGCCCACCGCCGCGGGGTCCAGTTATCTGAACGACGCTGCTCTCAAGGGGCAAAAGAAGATTGTGCAATTCTTTCTCGATCACGGCGCGAACATCGAGGCCCATAATCCCCAGGGGGGATCGCCGCTGCACGATGCCGCGCTGGCTGGCAGCACCGAGGTGATTATGCTGCTTCTCGATCGCGGCTCCCAAATTGACGCCAGGGACCGGGAATCCGGCGCTACGCCGCTTATGCTTGCCGCCTCCCTTGGAAGAGTAGACGCTACCGCCCTGTTGCTCAAACGCGGCGCCCTCCCCGCCCTGCGCGATAACCACGGCCGTACCGCTCTCGACCGGGCTCGAGAGACAGACAGCTCCGAGACTATTCAGCTCCTGCTTGCCGCCACTACCCACTCAGTCGGTGGCCTACCCCACGGACTTTAGGTTTTTTGAAGCTCACCGCGTTTTGCGCCGATAAGCCACATAGCCGAGAACGGTTCTAAACATCTGTCGGTGAAGGTTCTTTTATCTTATGGTCGGCAAACAAATGATGCACGGCAAACAAACACACAAAATTCTTCTGGCGGACAGCCATGTGCTGTTTCGACGCGGCTTACGGACCCTGCTGGCGGCCGAAAGTGACATGGAAGTCATTGGAGAGGCCTCTAACGCCAGCGAAGCTCTGAGCCAGGCGCAAGAACTCCTCCCCGATGCGCTCGTCATGGACTTAGCTCTGGTCAACCAGGCCGAAGGCTCGAGCCCGCTCCAGATTCGTCAGCTCAATAGCGCCACTGGCCTACTCTTTCTCACCCACGACGACAGTCCGGCGCAATTGGAACTCGCCATCGCCGCGGGAGCCCGTGGCTACATGCTCAGAAACAGCGCCTCGGCGGAGTTGCTTGCGGGAATCCGCCAGATCGCTACCTCCGAGAACCAGCAGCAGCCCAATAGCCTTTCTCGTATCATGCCGGACTTGCAAGCCCTCGCTGGATCCAGCGAATATCCCCGGGCTTCCGTTCTTACCGTTCGTGAACAGGAAGTGGTCCGCCTCCTGGCCGAGGGCCGAACTGTACGCGAAGTCGCCGCCGAACTCTCGCTCAGCATCAAAACAATAGAAGCTCATAAGCTGAATCTGATGCGCAAGCTCGATATTCACAACCGCACGACTTTGATCCAGTACGCCGTACAGGCCGGACTTATGCCGGCGCAACACGCCTCTGTCCAGCCCTAAGGCACGCACGCAAAACCCGCACCGGCCCGGCGGCACGCCATCCGTGCCCGTTACCCTCGGAAAATCTTCCGCACTGATATTGCTACGCTTCCACTAGGAGATTGTCTTACCCGTCTATGTGGAAGTTTGTACTAGGAATAGCGGTTGGCATCGTAGTGGCGGTGGTGGGGAGCTTCATCATCCTGTACGCCATCGGGCGCGCCTTCAGCGGCAAGCAGCCCACCATCGCGGGTGATTCCGTGCTGGTCCTCGCGCTCGATGGGGATCTCCCCGAAGCCCCCTCGGTCGAAATCCCGGTCCCTTTCCTCCAGGCGCAAACGTCTCCCACCGTTCGTGATGTGTGGACCGCCCTGCGCGGCGCGGCTTCCGATAACCGCATTAAAGCCATCGTCCTGCAACCGCGCGGCATCGGCGCGGGCTGGGGCAAGCTCCAGGAACTGCGCCAGCAACTGACGAATTTCAAAAAGTCCGGCAAGCCCGTCTATGCCTATCTGCAAAGCCCAGGTTCCCGGGAATATTACCTTGCCTCCGTAGCAGACCGGATCTTCGTCTCTCCGGACGACATGCTCGGGGTGAAGGGCTTCCTCTTGCAGGAACTGTATTTCAAGAACACCCTCGACAAATTCGGCGTGAGCGTCCAGGTCGACCACATCGGCAAATATAAGGATGCCGGCGACCTGTTCACCAAAACCAACATGTCCCCGGAAACCCGCGAGGTCTTGAACCAGGTGCTCGATCAGTTGTACGGCGAATTCTGCGCGGCCGTGGGGCAAAGCCGCCACAAGAGCGCGGACGAGGTCAGGAATTTGGTCGATGCCGGACCCTTTCTCGCCAGCCAAGCCAAAGCCGACGGACTTATCGACGAGCTGGGTTATGAGGATGACGTGTACGGGAGCCTGAAAAAGAAGCTGGGCTTGCGTGATTTGAATAAGACGAACATCAAAACCTATTTCCGCGCGGTCCCCGGCAAAGGCGACCGTATCGCCCTTCTGGCCGGTGAGGGCGACATTGTGCGCGGCGATCCCGATGACGGCACTCTCGGCGGCCAGGCCGCTTTTTCCGCGAGCGCCTTTTCCAAAGTAGTCCGGCAGGTCAGAAACGACAGCAGCGTGAAGGGCGTAATCCTCCGCGTGGACTCGCCCGGCGGCGATTCGGTCGCTTCGGATGAGATTTTACACGAGCTCAAACTGCTCAGCGCCGCCAAACCGCTGGTGATTTCCATGTCGGACATGGCGGCTTCCGGCGGTTACTTCATCTCGATGACCGGGGACCCGGTGCTTTCCTATCCCAATACCATCACCGGCTCCATCGGCGTTCTCTACATCCGGCCGAACCTGCGCGGCCTGCTCGACAAGCTGGGGGTTCAGATCGAAACGCTAGCCCGCGGCAAAATGGCCGGCATCGACTCGGTGACCGAGCCGCTCAGTGACGCGGCGCAACAAAAACTGCACGATTCAATACTCGCCACCTACCGATCTTTCGTCGGTAAGGTCGCCAGTGCCCGCAAGAAAAACTTCAGCCAGATCGACGCCCTCGCCCAGGGACGCGTGTGGATGGGAACGCAGGCGCGCCAGAACGGACTGGTGGACGATCTCGGCGGCCTGGATCAGGCCATCGCGCTCATCCGCAAAAAAGCCAATCTTTCAGCCAGCGGCGAAACGAACCTGGTCCTGTATCCAGCCCGCCGCAGCCTTTTTGAAATCCTCTCCAACGCTTCACCGGATACGTTTGAAAGTTCGGCGGTCGAAAGCCGGATTCGCAAGCAACTTCCCGGTCTTCCCAGCCGCGCTTTGCTCGAAGGCGGAATGTTACGCATACTGCCTTACCGCCTGACCGTGCAATGAGGCTGCCCAACCGGTTTTATTGAAACATCGCCGCCGAGTGGATGCCGTTCGTACTTAACGCCGTCTGCATGCGTTCCAGAGCCGACTTGTGTATCTGCGAGACCCGGCTCTCATTCACTCCCAACAGCCCACCAATCTCTTTCATCGTAAGGTCCCGCCCGTAATACAGCTGGACCACCTGCCGGTAGCGATCCGGCAGCGTCTTCAACGCGCACTCAAGCTTCCCGCGTAACTCCGAACGGGCAAACACACGATCGGGTGCCAATCCCGGAGCGCTGGCCGCATCCGGCACAAGGTGCTCTTCCCGGTCATTAGGATGCTGCTGCATTGCCGCGATTCCCAAGCTGCGGAAATCCACCATGAGCGCTTGCCAGCGGCGCGTGGACATCCCCATCGCGCTCGCGAGATCGACTTCCGTCGGTGCGCGCTGCAGCTTCGTTGTCAGCTCGCGCGTCACAACCTCCAGCTGTTTATAGCGCTTTCGCAAATCCCGCGATGCCCAATCCTGGCGCCGCAGGCTGTCGAGAATCGCTCCGCGGATACGGTGTTTGGCATACGTCGGGAAGGCGACCTCTTTGTCGTCCCGGTATTTGATCGCCGCGTCAAACAGGCCCATTATCCCGGCGTGAATCAAATCGTCCAGTTCGATGTGAACCGGAACCGACTTCTGAATGTGTGCGGCAATCGCCGTGACCAGCGGCATATGCTCGAGAATCAGCTCGTCGCGGCGCTGGTGCCTGGCCTGGTTCAGATTGGCCTGGTTCAGATTGGCCTGGTTCAGGTTGGCCCGATCTGACGCAGCCGCGGCCCCCGCGGCACACTGGTCTTCCGGTCTGGTTGAAAGCGCTGTTTGGCTAGCGGCGGTCACTGTGTTTCTCCCTGGCGGAAACGCTCCAATTGCGTTTCGTTCGCTTAGGGAAAAGCACGGGTTCTACCAACGTGCGCCGCTACTTCAGGCGCCCGCCTGCAGCCCGGCAAATAATTGACACTAATGGATTTGTAAGCAGCTTGCGGCGGGGCTTACAAACTCGAGGTCCGGCCCTGAAACTTTGCTGGATCATTCTGAAACACCCGCAGCCTGTCTTCGTGTTTCAAACTGGAAGGAGCGCCCAATTCGGAACGTCCGCGCGACAATCTGCTCCTGGGTCCGCTGCATCGCGATCCAAGATTATTCCGACCCTGCTTCGCCGGCGCGGCGGCGCCGGTCTCAGCTTGCCCTGTCGCGACTCTGCAAACCTAAACGCTCAACCTTGCCGGCCGGCTTCTTCCAGCACGGCAGCCTGGCATCCATCGCCGCGGTTTCAGCACTGACGCGCCGTAAAGCCAGGGCGCCGTTCAACTCCGGTTCACTCACGAGTTCCAGCGCGGTGATCCCGAACTTTCTCAGGAACCGGTCCGCCAAAACCGGGTGCAGCGTGCGCGCCCCTTTCAGAACGTTGTGAATCTGCGGCTGGGAGATGCCCATGATTCGCGCCAAGCCTCGTTCCGTGTATTCGCCATTTTGGATTCGCAATCTAACAAAAGCCAATAATCGCCCTCGAAGCACTTCGAAAGTGATCTCTAGCGCTTTTCCATTTGATTCCACCCTGAAATAGCCCCTCCCTTTTTAGGAGAATATTACCTCACTCTCCAATTAGATTTCACACCTGGATCCCGGACCTTAGTCCATTGGTGTTAACGAGTTATGCAACTACCTCAAAAACATCCTCGGTTCATCGAGAAGAATGTATTGCGCTCAACAAGAAATAGTACTAGAAGTACTGTATGGTTGCATTCACAAGTTATGCCCTCGGCACTAAAGCATTAGGACGATAAGAATGTTGGATAAAAAGAAGAACAAAATGGAATGGACCCGCGCTGAAACGCTTGTTTTGGCGCAACAGTCTTGCACCCATTGTTATGGTTTAGGACTTCGGCCCGGCCGCGGCGGGGCGTCCACCCCCTGCAATTGCGTGTTCCGGTCCATCTTTCGTGCTTGCTATGCGCGATTCCGGCAGTGCGCTTCCAAGGAGAAGTACATGAGCCGCGTGTCCCTGGAAGCAAATCCGGGCCGTCAACGCAAGACCGTGTGGGGTCTCAAGGACGAAGAATTTATCGCCGATTTCTGCTTAGTAAGTCGCCGCACCCTGAGCGAGCGGGAGTATTTGATCTTCAAATATCATTACCTCCTCGCCGCCGACTGGAAATTATGCTGTAGCAAGCTCAAAACCGATCGCGGTTCTTTTTTCCACGACGTCTACCGGGTAGAGCAGAAACTCGGCCGCACTTTCCGGGAGTTGGAGCCACACGCCCTTTTCCCGCTCGACGAGTACTTCAATGGCAGCGGCAAAGAACCGGCGGTTGCAACCACCATCTTCAAAGTGGATACCGAGGAACTAGACGCTTCTGGCAAGTTACTCAAGTTCCCAGTCCGGCGGGCAGCTTAGTCTCACAAATCTAATTTGTTCTTGTTTTGGGCCACGCGGCGGTAAGCGTGGCCTTTTTTTTGCATCTCTGGCCCGCTCCAACCGCGGGCGCCAACCTTACGGGCAGAGTACAGTTCAGCCGAATACCGCCGATAAGGTATTCGACAATGCCCGCGGCGAACGCAGAGACGATAGTAGTCGTGGATGACGATCAATCCATGCGCACATACCTCTCTGAGGTGTTTACGCACCGCGGCTACCAATGTCAGACCTTCGAAGATAGTCTATCGGCGCTCCGCTGGATGTCTTCTGAAGAGTCCCAGCCCGATATGCTGCTCTCGGATATTGCCATGCCCGGTATGAGCGGAATGGAGCTGCTTCGCACGGTAAAGGAAATGCATCCTGCTTTGCCGTTCATATTCCTGTCGGGATTCTGCGACCTTTCTTCCGCAACCAACGCCATGCGCGGAGGCGCGACCGACTACTTGCTAAAGCCGGCCAATCCCCGTGACATCATGCAATTGGTCTCCAGGCACCTCGGCCACGGACGCAACGATCATTTTCAGTCGGCTCGCATGGCCTTGCATCATATCTTAAAAAACAAAGTTCTCTCGGGCGGCGCGAGCGCCAGCCAACTCATCCCCATTTTCGATTTGCTGGGCCTCAATCGTTTCGAGACCTTCCAGCACTCCCGGCGGGTGGCGGCCTTCTCTGTCTTAATTGGAAAGAGCATGAAAATGGATCAGTTCGCCCTGCAAGCTCTGGAAATCGGTTCGCTCCTGCATGACATTGGCAAATCCGGCGTTCCCTTCAATATCCTCATGAAGCCCGGAAAACTCGACCCGGAAGAGCGGCGCATCATGGAAATACATCCGGAACTCGGCGCCAATCTCTTAGCTGGCATTCCCGGCATGGATCTCGAAGCACAGATTGTGTTGTCACACCATGAACGCTTCGACGGGACCGGCTACCCGCGGCGGCTCCCGGACCACGCGATACCGTTAGGCGCGCGTCTGTTTTCGGTCGCCGACGCCCTCGACTCCATCACCGCCGACCGCTGCTACCGCAAAGGACAAGACCTCGATGCGGCCCGCGCCGAAATCCAGCGAATGAGCGGATCTCAGTTCGATCCATTGATCGTCAAGCACTTTCAAAGTATTCCGGATAAAGACTTTGAGGAAATCCGTTTGAGCTATCCCGAAGACCCAAAGCACCCCGCGGAGCCGCCTGCCCGGTCACAGTCCTGACGCCATCTTGTCCCCGCTGCCTACGCCTTGGCCTCGGCGTCCGCCCGGTTCCGCAATGCCTTCATGTAAGCGAATCCATAGGCTTGTTCCGCGTAATGATCGCCGACCAGCTTCGGCGTGTGATCGAGAATCACGATGCCGTCATAGTTCACATCCCGCAGGGCCTTCATGATTTTGTACATATCGTAATACCCGTTATCCATGAAGGTCTCGACAAAATGCGGGAGCGGTGCGCTCACATTGCGGAAATGGATTTTCCAGATCTTCTCCGGGCCGAAATACCGGATCATCTCCTCGGGATCTTTTTGCGTAAGCGCGCGGCCACCCTCCAGCCAAGTCCCGCAGCACAGGCAGATGCCTACATTGGGACTGTTGGCGATTTCCATCGCCCGCTTATAGCCTTCGAAGTTGCCAAAGATGCAGCGCGGGACGCCAGCCAGAACCGGCTGCGGCGGGTCGTCAGGATGAATTCCGATACGGACATTGTTCTCTTCCGCCACGGGCGCGACCTGTTTGATGAAGTACGTGAAGTTCTCCCAGATCTCTTCCTTTGAAAACTCGCGGCCATGCGAAAGCGGTTCACGGAATGTCTTGCCGTCCCAGATACCCACCTTGTTCGGGCTCGCCATGTCGAATTCGCGCGCGCCGGCGCCTCGACTCTCGGCTCGGCCGCTATTCCAGATGCCGTTGCCCATATGCGCGTACGTGGTGTAGTAAATGCCTGCTTTACCCAGATTTCGAATGTACTGCTTGTACTCCTCGATTTTCTGGTCGCGGCCGGGCAGATTCAGAGTAACCTCCGGCATGTTATGAACACTCGTGTTGCCGATGTTCCATACCGTAATTCCGGCGTCGGCATAGCGTTTTTTGATCTGCAGAAAACCCTCGGCGGTCCGCAGATCCGGCGTGGAACCCACGCTGACATACTGCGCTCCAATTTGCTTTAAGAAAAGCAATTCCTCGTCTGACGGCTTAGCCGACGTTTGCGCGCACAGCTTGATGCCAGGCGCATTCTTATGCACCGCGGCCGAAGCGCTCGATGTAGACGACAGCAAGGCCGCCGCGCCTAATCCTAGCGTCCCCCCTAGAGCGAGCTTGCCGAACTCTCTCCGGCCGGGACCCGGCGGCTTATCCGATTTGTGATCACTCATAACTTCTCCCGATATCCAAATGAGATCTATTCCAGGAACCCGGTCATCGTATCAGCATTCCCTATGTGCTTTGCCCACGTGTACGCCACCGGGGCGTTTAGGATTAGACCCGGCGAGCGGCAAGCTCAGCGTCCACTTCGGATTGACCAGCAGCTAATACGGCCGGTACCGTTTCTTGAAGTCGGAAAGATATCGAGGGAACGCGGCATTCGTTATCACTTTCTGATCCTTTTTGCTGAGACCATTCTCGAAATCTTCGTGGACAATCACACTTCGAAACTGCACTCTCGCAATTTGAAATTCGCGGCATGTCAGAGCTGCTAAGCGAGCTTTCGCGTTATCCTTCACTCCGTAGAGAAAAATGCTTCTTGGCTTGACGTCAAATCTCCAGTCCACTTCGAGATCGTCCCGCTCTGGTATCGGCGTGTACCCTTCCAGCGGACGATAACGAAGCAGCGACGTCTTTACAAAGTCACCCAAGGTCTCATAAAAGAGGCTGTGTATGACTTCGCGTTTGAATGCCTGCATGCTGGAGACCTTGGCAATCGTCTGCGCAAACTGCAGCAACGCTGGGTATAGATGCGCAGCCGTCGTATCAATGTAAAGCCGTCCACGATCTTCAGATATCCCATTCTCGGACAGAATACGGTCCAGCACTTTCCGTTTAGTTGGAGTATCAACGTCGTAGCTGTAAGAGAGGCGGATCAACGTCAGACCATGATCCGAGACGCGAACTCCGAAGCTTCTCCGCGAATTTTTCAGCCTTGAACCCGTCCTCCAAGGCCTATGAACACCGAGAACTCACCCGAGCCGTCAGACGCTGCTAATTGCATGTCGTTGCGCCAATACGCTCCAACTAGACGGGCGGCGCGCTTTGGCGGCTCCAAAACGATTTTTTCACAAACGATCAACCCATCGATTTCCGTTTGACTGTAGATAGCCACTCGCTCTCCGACGCGCCCCTTCCCTGGCTCTCCCATCGACGAGTACCCAATCACATCGTCTCGTCACATCCTGGCGCTATTCGCTTTTCGCCGCGAAACGGCGGAAGAAGCTATTCGGCTCCCACGCGGGACGTTGCGGTGCATCCGCCACGCGCACCGCAAGGTTCATCAGAATCTCATTGAACTGCGCCGCCGCCGCGCGGTCCACCGGTTGGTTCAAATCATCGGAAACACCGTGATAGCGCTCCGTATACCAGGCATTAAAAATCTTCTCCTCGGGAGCGCCGGGAATGTAGCCAAATTTAAAGGCAAGAGAGGGAACGCCCTTCTTGATAAAGCTATATTGGTCGCTCCGGATGAACCGGTTGCGATTCGGCTCCTTATCGGCCTGGACCTTCACCCCCGCCGCCTCCGCGACCGCCCGTATGTCGGCGCCCAATGTCGATTCATTCAGGCCCTGCACTTCCAGCCATTTCAACGGGAACAACGGCAGGAACATATCCATATTCAGATCCGCCACAATCGTCCCCTGCAGGCTCGGATGTTCGGCAAAAAAGCCCGATCCCACCTCGCCCTTTTCCTCGCCCGTCACCGCCAGGAAAATGAGAGAACGCGCCGTTTCCGTTTTCCGGGCAGCCAGCGTTTTCGCAATTTCAATCACCGAGGCGACGCCCGAAGCATCATCCATAGCGCCGTTGTAAATACTGTCTCCGTTCACCGGCTTGCCCTCACCCAAATGGTCCAGATGCGCGGAGACGACCACATACTCGTCCTTCAGTTTTGGGTCGCTTCCAGGTCGCAATCCCACCACATTCTTGGAATGAACCGGCTTATGGGAGGTCAATACCGCTGCTGCAATCGACGACTTTAAAGCGAAGTGCGGCAGCGGTTGTTGGTGATTCGCGGCCTCCAGAATTTCCGCAAAGGTGTGCCCGGAGCCTGCCAGCAGATCGTCCGCCTTTTCCGGATTCCAAGCCGCGCTGAACTTCAGTCCGGCATACGCCGTGGAGTTCGCCAGACCCATCCGTGGCCGGCCATAGCCCGCAGCCTGCCGCGCCCAGGGAATTTCCATACTCTTCGGGTTCGCGATGGCAATGGTGCCGACCGCGCCGGCGGCCCGCAACGCCTTCCAGCGCGCCTCGCCAGACGAGTAGTGCGAGCGAAGATTCCCATCGATCGCGTTTGGACCTCCCGTCAAGAAAGCCACAATGGCGCCCTTCACCGGCAAACCCTGCAAATCGTCGTAGTGCGCTTCCGGAATCACTAATCCATACCCGGCGAAGACCACCGGAGCTTTGATCGATGCCGCCGCATCCGCGGAATAACCCAGTTGCGCTTCACCGGGCACATCCAGTGGAGTGATTTTTCGGTCACGAATCAGCGCCAGGCTCGATTTCGCGGAGTCCAGCGACGTCTCACTGAACTCCACGGGCTGAAAGTAATTCCCCACGCCCGCCGGCTTCAGGCCTGCCCGCTCAAACTGGGTAGCCACGTAAGTAGCTGCCTTGTCGAAACCCGGAGAGCCGACATTGCGCCCCTGCAGGTCGTCACTTGCCAGATACTCCACACTCTTCCACCAGGCGTTACCGGCAGCCTCCCAATTCATAGCCGCGGTTCCCGTCAAAGCGAGTAAGGCAAACGTAAGTGCAACGCGCATGAGAGTCAGTGTAGCGGAGCCGCTATACGCCTGCGGATGAGAGACTGGATCGCGCCGCTGCTAGACGCTCCAGGGAATTTGGCCGTTCGACGCGCTGGTGCCGCCGTCGACGGGAAGGTTGGCGCCGTTGATGAAGCTCGCGTCTACGCTCGCCTGGAAGACGACAGCCGCCGCGATCTCCTAGGAGTCTTGAAGTAAAGAATGTGAAGTGAATGCGTCAGATTTTCAAGCGGCGATGGAAGCCCGCTGAATGGAGGCGTTAACCTCCAGATCGATTCGATCGAAGGCGCGGC
>Ga0193743_1000844_pt1 | contig 23872 bp, 21 predicted proteins | sample L2c2metaG_FD_143038 | JGI IMG/M metagenome (GOLD analysis project Ga0193743, IMG submission 143038) | Soil microbial communities from a riparian zone of the East river system, Colorado, United States - L2c2 | ecosystem: Environmental > Terrestrial > Soil > Riparian zone | place: USA: East River... | reverse complement strand
GCTGGCCGGTCGGAGCCGGCGGGGCGGCCGCGGGCGGTCGTGCACCGGCGGCGGGTGGCGGCTGTTGCGGAGCGGCGGGCGCGCTCAGCATGGTCGCGGCCAACAGTGTAGCGAGTGCGAACAGTTTCGATCTGGTCATGGCATCCTCGTTGGCAGCGCGGCGGCCTCGGCCGTCGTTTGGGATTTCAGTTGGACGATGGGCGCCGGATCGTTCTCGGTCCAGCTTTGCTCGAGACGCTCATAGGCTTCGAGAATAAGGTCGGTCGGCACCATTTGCGTGAGCGTACAGTACGACGTCGTCGTGCTGGCGAACGAGCCGTTCTCGAACAGCTTGTTGCCGGGTGCGCCGCCGCCGCAGACCGAAAAATAATCACAACCCGCACTGCACGCCTGGACACCCGCCTGGATGTCGCGGTGCAGTGCGGACTCGACGCATGTCCGATGGATCTCGGCGAGCGACTGACGGTTGATATTGCCCAGCAGGAAGTCGCCGTAATCCTTGTTCTTGAGGCCCAGCAGCTCGGGCGAGAAACTCGAGACGTTGCCGTGGCTGTCAACATTCAGCATGGCCAGCGGCTCGGTCTGGATGTTGCGAGTCGGACTGCCGTCGGGGCGGAACACGCGCGGCAGGGCGAGGTCGATCTCGCGGACGAACTTCACCAGGCCGCTCGCCCGCGCCCGGTGCCAGAAGCGGCGCAGGAAGGCGGCGTAGCGCGTCCGCAACGGCAGGCCTTCGTGGTCCGGGGCGAACAGGTCGGAGACGTGGTCGCCCTCGGACTCCTCGATGTTGAAGCAGATCTGGTCGATGCCTTCGGACAGGTAGAAGTCCAGGAGCTCATCGGCCATCGACAGGCTGTCGCGCGACAGCACGGAGATCACGTGGAACGGCACGCCGTTGGCCCTGAGGCTTCGGATGCCGGCCAGCGTCTTGTCGAACGTGCCCTTGCCGCTGCGCGTCTTGCGGTGCCGATCATGCAGCGCGCGCGGCCCGTCGATGCTCACGCCCACGCCGACATTCCATTCCAGGAAAAGACGGCACCACTCGGCGTCGATCAGCATGCCGTTGGTCTGAAACGAATGCTTCACGATCACGGATTCGGGCCGCATCCGCTCGATGGCGGCGAAAGCCTCACGATAGAAGGAGACGGGCACGGCCAGCGGCTCGCCTGCGTGCCACACCACGGTGATCTCGGGACAGGTCCAGCCGGACGCGAAGATCTCACTGAACAGGCGCATCACCGTCGACTGGGCGATGACGTGCTTGTTGTTGCGATCGGGCAGGTAGCAATAGGTGCAGTTGATGTTGCAGAAGGCGGTGGGCTGCACGACTACCATGCCGATCTCGGGTCGGCAGGGTTCTTCGGACATCGGCTTACCAGTTCAGCCAGCCGTTGTGCCAGCCATTGCCCCAATTGTGCCAGCCGCCATTGCCCCATCCGCCGTTGCGCCAGCCGCCATTGCGCCACCCGCCATTGCCCCACCAGGCGAGCTGGGTCTCAGGGTCGACCGCCACGAACGGCTTGCCGTCCTTGCCGTATTGCTCGACGGCGTCGGATACGGAAGCGCGGATGGATTGCAGACGCTCCGCGACGTTGCCGGGCTTCTTGGCCTGGGCACCGCTGTCGGATGCGAGGGTGGCTGAGGCATCGGCCGAAGCCAGACTGACCGAGAGGCCGAGTGCGCCAGCCGGCAACAAGGCTGCCAAAGCGCGCGCGGTACGACGATCCTGGCTCATCTGATTTCCCCTTCTTTCGGAGAACTACGTTAGCCAGACTTGCGAGGCGCCCGCAAATGAAAAGAGTTTGTCAGTTGGGCAGCAGACTTGCACGGCCGCCGCAATGCAGTCGGTCCGAATCGATCCAGACGAGACGGAGGTCGGAGTCGGCGGATGGTTCGGGCAAGGCGGGCTCGACAGCGAAGCCGATGGCGCGCAGCAGCTCGATGGCGCGCACCTTGCGAGAATCGATGATGTTCTCGAGCCGGGGGAACTGGCCCAGCATTTCGCCGAACACCAATCGCGACAGTTCCTGGAGTTCTTCGGGCTCGTGGTCGAAGGCTTCGCAGGCCAGCATCCACAGATGCCCGACGTCGGGATCCTCCGACATGGGCGCCACGCCCCACAGCGCGGTGGGCGTGCCCTCGGCATCGCGTGCGGCCCAGATCTGCGCACTGCAGGCGCAGGTCTGCAGCAGCTGGTCGATCGGCACGTCTCCGCTGCCATTCCAAGGATCGCGGCTCTCGTCCAAGACGGTCGCCAGAAAGGCCACGTCCACCGAGGTTGCTGGCCGAATGCAGTATCTCAATCCCATGGCCGTCTCCTTGCCGGCCCCCGACAAAGTCAACCGCGGAGACCGACGAACGTTCCGTGGGCCTTCCCGCTTCTATGTTTGGACGAGACGGAACAATCGCGTCGGCAAAACGTTTGTGGCGCCTTGCCGGAACCAGGGCATCTCGTGCAGCCGCGATGCCGTCACATAGATCGAGCCGTCGGGACCTTCCGACAGGCTGTCGGGCCAGCTGAGAAGCGGGTCGGCGATCACTGTCTCGGTGCGTTCGCCGGTCCATAGCTTGACTGAATTGTCCTCAGGCGACGTGAGATAAAGCCGACCATCGCGGCTCATCAGCAATCCGTCGGCCACGTTGGTCGTTCCAACTTTGCTCACGCTCTTGGCCGCGTCGTCCTGGTCGTCCGACATCAGCGCCGCGGTGTCGGCGCGGTAGAGCGTGCGGCCGGTCAGCGCCTGCCAATAGAGCGTGCGCCCATCGACCGACAAGGCGATGCCGTCGGCGGCGACCAGGAAACCGCGGCCGTCGGGACGCTGCAGCTTCTGTCCGCCGACCGAAACCTCGACGCCCTTTTCGGGTTGCGTGCTGGGATGACCGTCGAACCGGGCGTGCGCCCGACCGCTTTCGAGATCGACGACGACGATGGCGCCGCGGGCGCCGGAATCGGTGATGAAGGCCGTGTTGCCGTCGGGATGGAAGCGAACGTCGTTCAGGTAGCTGCCCTGCAGCGCCACGTCCTCGCCGAAGTGGATCACCTGCGCCACCTTGTTGGTCGCCAGCTCGATGCGCACGAGCTTGGGGCCACCGGCGATCACTTTCTCATTGCCCGGCGAGGCCGGGTCGAGCACCCAGAGATTGCCGCGGTTGTCGGCGACCACCGACTGCACGCACACGAAATGATCACGAGCCGTGCGCGTCGTGGCCTGCGCGTTGCGCCAGGAATTCCACTCCTCGTCGGGATAGGGTTTCAGCGTGCCATCGCGGCCGACTTCCACGACCGAAACGGGGCTGTCCTCCGTCCAGCGCGGGAAATTGACGAAAATGCGGCCGTCCGCCGAGACCGCCACGCCGGTGGCCTGGCTCGGGAAGCGCGCCGCTTCCTCGAGCCGGAACGAACCGGGCTTGGAAGGCGGCGAGGCGGGTGCAAGGGCCTGCGACTGGGCGTGGACCCGGCCGGCGGCCAGCGTCGCCAGCGCTAAACTGCCGGCCAGCATGTTTCGACGGTGGACCATGGGCTTTTCCCGGTGAAGACTGTGCACTCCAAGACAACGCGCCTGCGTTTTGCAGGTTGCCGAAGGAGGAGCAGCGATGCCCGACGTACAAGCCTTCCGGTTCGAGGATGACGGCGAGACGCCCAACAACCCGCACCTGCCGCTGGTGGTCTATCGCGCCGCCGTGAACCTTGCGGGCGCGCCTGATCCGGCAGCGCCGTTCGAACGCGCCTTCGACAAGCACGGCTGGAGCGACGGCTGGCGCAACGGCATCTATCCCTTCCTGCACTTCCACACCGCCACGCACGAGGTGCTGGGCATCGCGCGGGGCCGCGCCACGGTCGAGTTCGGCGGCGCCAAGGGGCAGGTGCTGACGGTCGAGCCGGGCGACGTGGTGATCCTTCCCGCCGGCACCGGCCACCGACGCATCGAGGCGAGCGGCGATCTTCTGGTCGTCGGCGCCTATCCGCGGAACGCATCGTTCGACCAGAAGCGGCCGGGCCAGGTCGATCACAAGAAGGCGGTGAGCGCGATTGCCGGGGTGCCGCTGCCGGAGATGGACCCGCTGCATGGGCAGGAGGGTCCGCTCATGACCTTGTGGAAGGACGGCGTCAGGTGAAGCCGCGATAGACCATCGTCGTGAACATGCCCGCCTCCATGTGATAGAGGTTGTGGCAATGGAAGGCCCATAGGCCGGGATTGTCGGCGTCGAGCACGACCTTCACGGTCGACCGCGGCGTCACCAGCACGGTGTCGCGCATCGCGCCCGGGAAGGACTGCCCGTTGATCTCCGTCACCTGGAAGGACGGGCCGTGCAGATGCATGGGATGGGCCATCATGGTGGTGTTGCGCATCACCAGCTCGACCCGCTCGCCCTTCGCCACCGTCACCGGCGCGCCGGCAAGGCCGTTGACCGCGAGGCCCCAGGTATAGCTCGCCATGTTGCCGATGAGATCGACGGGAACCGAACGATCGATCGGCCGTGAGGGGAGCGGTTGCGTGGCGCGGAGCTTCGTCTCTTCCATCAGGGTGATGGGCGGCGACGCGTCCTGTGCCGTCTCGAGGATCTTGGGCACGGCCGCGCCGGGCGGGCGCAGCACCACGCCGGTCTGCAATGTCAGGCCCTCGCCGCGTGCCAGCACCGGCACGGTTTTGCCGTCGGCCGGCATGCGCAGGATGATGTCGACGCGCTGCGCGACGGCCAGCGGAAACTGCTGGACCTTGAGCGGCGCCACCGGGTTGCCGTCGACCGTCACTACGGTTCCTTCGATCGCGCCGAGATCGATCCAGAAGTTGGTCGAGGCGGCGCCATTGATGATGCGCAGCCGCACCTCGGCGCCTTTTTCGACATCGAACACCTGCGGATCGGCCAGCGTGCGGTCGTTGGCGAGGAAGGCGTCGTAGGTGACGTCGTTCAGGTCCATCTTCGCGCCGTCCATCGCGCCGCCGGACATGTTCATGGCGGGCTTGGGCTTGCGCAGCTCTTCGAACAGCATCGAGGGTTTGGTCCAGGAGAAATCGCCGAGCAGGATCACCGCTTCCTGGATGCCACTTTTGATGGCGCTGGTCTCGCGCACGATCAGAGGCGCCGCCAGCAGGTTCTGTTCCTGCAACCCGAAATGCGAATGCATCCAGCGCGTGCCGGCAGGCTGGGCCGGGAAGTTGTAGTCGACCGACTTGCCCGGTGCGATCGGCGGCGCCGATATGTACGGCACGCCGTCCTGCCGCCACGGCGGATTGAGGCCATGCCAATGCAGGCCCGAGAGCACATCGAGGTTGTTCTCCAGCCGGACGTCGAATGTCTCGCCCTCGTCGATCGTGAGGCCCCAGTCGCCCGACGGCTGACTGACGCCGTAGCGGGTCGCGGGCTTGCCGCCGACCTCGACGACGCGGTTCTGCAGGCGCAGCGTCTTCTGTCCGCCGGCGGCTCTTGCGACGCCCGGCGCCAGGGCAAGGCTCGCGGTTCCAGCCAAGAGGGATCGACGTGACAAATGCATGAACGCCCCCGTCAGCTCGGTCGCCCTCTTATACCTCAGGCGAGGATGCCTTTCTTGCACAACAGCCGGCCGCAAGACATGCTCGGTGGAGGGAGCACCGTATGAAACTCGGCATCATCGGCATCGGTGCGGTCGGTTCCGCGACGGCGATGGCGGCGGCATTGCGGGCGCGCGTGCGCGAGATCGTGCTGATCGATCTCGACCGGGCGCGCGCCAAGGCGGTGGCGACCGACATGCATTACGGCGTGGCGCTATCGCCCCTGGTTTCGATCCGCGACGGCGACTACGGCGACCTCGCCGATGCCGGTCTCGCGATCATCACCGCCGGCGTCAATGAAAAGGCCGGCGGCGCCACCGACCGCAGCGACCCGGCCGGCCGCCTGCGCCTGCTCGACGCCAACGTGAAGGTGTTCCAGGACATCGTCCCGAAGCTGGTGAAGGCGGCTCCCCAGGCGGTGATCCTGGTCGCCACCGATCCGCCCGAGCCGCTGGTCGACGTGGCGCGGCAACTGGCCGGCCACGATCGGGTCATGGGCACCAGCACCTATCTCGACAGCCTGCGCTTCCGCCTCCACGTCGGCGAGCGCCTGGGCGTGGGCCCTGGGGTCGTGGAGGCCAATGTCGTGGGCGAGCACGGCACCTCGAGCGTGTTCCTGTGGTCGTCGGCCCGGGTCGGCGGTATGTCGGTGCGCGACCTGCTGGCCCAGCACAAGATCGAGTTCGACGCCTTTCGCAAAGCTGTCGAGCAGGACGTGCGCTTCGCCAACATCACGATCATCGAAGGCATCGGCGCCAGCCAGTACGGCATCGGCATGGTCTCGGCCCGCGTCGCCGAAGTGATCCTGCGCGACGAACGTGCGGTGTTCCCGGCCGGCTCCTACAATCCGCGCTTCGGCACCACGGTCTCGTTGCCTAGCATCGTCGGCCGCCAGGGCGTCATCGAGGTGCTCGAGCCGGCAATGTCCGACGAGGAGAAGCAGGGGCTCGAACGCAGCGCCGCGCGCCTCAAGGAAACGGTGCGCAAGTACCTGCGCGCAAGCTAGGGCGTGGATGCGTGCCATGTCTGCCAGCCGCCGGGACCTCGTCCGACTCTCCGCCCTTGCCGCCTCGGCCCTGGCCCTGCCGGCCCTTGCGGACACCAAACCCCTGAAGCCGATGCGCCTGCTGATCCTTGGCGGCACGGGTTTCATCGGACCGCACCAGGTCCGCTATGCGTTGGCCCGCGGGCACCACGTCACCATCTTCAACCGCGGCCGTCAGCCGGAGGCCTGGCCCGGCGCGGTCGAGGAACTGCTCGGCGATCGCAACGGGGACCTCAAAGCACTCGAGGGCCGCGATTGGGACGTCTGCATCGATAATCCGGCCTCGCTGCCGGTCTGGGTGCGCGACGCCGCCCGCGTGTTGAAAGGCCACGTCGGCCAGTACGTCTTCATCTCGACCATCTCGGTCTATGCCGCCAACGACACGCCGGCCGACGAAACTGCCCCGCTCGTGGCCTACAAGGGCGACGACCCCATGGCCGAGACGATCAAGTCGCTGAACGCCAACCAGCGGCTCTATGGCCCCCTGAAGGCGCTGAGTGAAAAGGAGGCGCGCACCCAGTACGGCGACGCCGCCACCACGATCATCCGCCCGAGCCTGATCGTGGGGCCGGGCGACGAGACCGACCGCTTCACCTACTGGCCCGTGCGGCTGGCCCGCGGCGGCGAGATCCTGGCGCCGGGCGACGGGAGCGACCCGGTGCAGTTCATCGATGCCCGCGACCTGGCCGAATGGACCATTCGCGTGGCCGAACAGCGGACCACCGGCGTGTTCAACGCCGGCGGTCCCGCCCACCCGATCGCCATGCAGCAGATGCTGGCGGAGATCGCGCAGGGTGTTCACGTCGATCCCAGGATCGTCTGGGTACCCACGCCCTTCTTGAAGGCGAACAAGGTCTCGGCCTGGAGCGACATGCCCGTGTGGATTCCCGGCCAGGGCGGAACCTTCGGCTTCCATCGCCGCGACATCCGCCGCGCCATCGCCGAGGGCCTCACCTACCGTCCCTTGCCGCTCACCGCCGCCGATACCTTGGCCTGGTTCCGCACCCTATCCGCCGAACGCCAGGCCAAGATGCGCGCCGGTCTCTCCCCGGAGCGCGAAGCCGAGCTCCTGGCGAAGCTGAAAGCTTAAGGATCGATCTCTCAGTCTTCCTAGCGAAGGAGATCGCCGACGCTCGTCGCCTGGTCGGCCCGCCCCACGCTGAAGGCGGCGTCCCAGACCGCGATCCTGCCGTCGCGCATGACCCAGATCTCGACCCCGAAGCCCTTCATGGCGAGGCCTGTCTCGGTATCCTGCCAGCTGCCCTCCCAGCTGTTGGTGATCGTGTCGCCCATCAGGGTGCGGAACCGCTTGGTCAGTCGGTAGTTCTTCTGCCGGGCGCTGCGATTGGCAAAGAAGGCGCGTAGCACCTCTCGGCCACGAAACGGCGGCAAGGTGGCGAAGTGCACGACGCAATCTTCCGTGAAACCGTCGACGAGTGCGTCGACGTTCCACGGCATGAACAGTGACTCGACGTGCTTCACGAACAAGCGCGCTTCTTCGACGGTTCGTGGATTGTGCGATGTGCCTTCCTGCAGGGCGCGAACGGCCATGACATCCTCCCGGTCGTTCTAGGTCTTGATGTTCAGGATCTTGGCGGCCGTCGTGCCGAGGATCGCCATCTTCTCGTCGTCGCTGAGCGAGGTCGTGGCGAAGATGTGGTCCACCGGGTGGAGCTCCCACGGATAGGGATAGTCGCTGCCCAGCACGATCTGGCTGGTCCCGACCTGCGCCGCGAGATGGCGCAGCGCTTCGGGCGTGAAGATCAGCGAGTCGAAATAGAGCTGCTTGAGATACTCGGTCGGCTTCTTCTTCAGCACGACCTTGGGATCGCAGCCGGCGGGGCCGACCATGCAGGCATGATCGGAGCGGTCGGCGTAGGACGCCAGATAGCCGCCGCCGTGCGCGGCGATGACTTTCAGGCCGGGGAAGCGATCGAGCGTGCCCTCGAAGATCAGGTGCGAAAGCGCGATCGTGGTCTCCAGCGGATTGGCGATGGTGTTGCCCAGCCAGCCGTTGCCGCCGAGCCGCTTGCTGAGCTCCGGAATGCCTTGCGGATGGATGAACAGGGGCACGCCCAGCTCCTCGGCCTTGGCCCACACCGGATGGAATTTTGGATCGGAGAATTCCACGCCGGCAACGACACCGCCGATCGCGGCGCCCTTTAGGCCCTGTTTCTTCACCGCGGTTTCGAGTTCTTGCACGGCGAGATCGGGCGCCTGCAGGGTGAGCGAGGCGAAGGCGGCGAAGCGGTCCGGCTTGGAGGCGCAGAGCTCGGCCAGCTTCTCGTTCTGGATCTTCACGATCTGTGCGGCGAGGTCGCGATCACGGCCGTACCAGAAGGGATTGATCGACAGCACTTCCATGTCGACGGCCTGTGAGTCCATCACCTTCAACCGCTTCTCGATCTCGATGAAGGCCTCTTCGGCGCCCCGAACCGGCGGCAACTGAGCCGCGGCCGCATCGGCCGGGCTGAGCAGCGCACCGGCTTCGCGGAAGTGGCAGTGCGAGTGCACATCGATGGTCTTGACCTTCTTGCCGTTGACGGCGACGGGCAGGGTGCGCCCGGCCCCCTGTGCATGCGCGCGCTCGAGCAGGCCGCAGCTGCAGAAGACGATTCCGGTCGCGGCGGCGGTGCCGCCCTTGAGGAAGTTTCGGCGGGTGGTCATCGGGCGTCCCTCCCAGGACTCGACCGGTGTTTCTCCGGTGCGGTGCCAGTCTAGCGTGGCCCGATCGCCTTCGAAACGGATGTAACCGTGTTGTGACCGCCGACCTGCGGTCAGCGCGCGGAGGAAAGTCCTGGCGTCACGCCGCCCTGGCTGCTGCTGAGCCGCCTGTTCCAGCCGTAGCCGACATAGCCGCCGACCGCGTCGTAGAGATAGTCGAAGCCCTCGAGGAACGTCCGGCCGGTGTTCACGAACACGCCGCGGTCGCGCACGACCTCGACCCGTTCAGGCCGCAGCGGGTTGCCGCGCTCGCCAACACCGAAAGCGTAGAAGGCGGGTTGCGGGTCGCGCCTGTCGGGCAGGTAAATGGCGATCTTCGTGCCGGCCGGCGCGCGCGTGCCGGGTTCGAGCGGCGTGCCGGCGGGCGGCGACAGGAACATGTAGTTGATGCCGGTATCCATCAGGATCGTGCCGTCGGCTGAGACGCCGTCGATCGATACCGTCATCGGCGCCGTGCGCCAAACCGGCGCGTCCGGCCGCGATGCCGCGCTGGGTGCGAGCTTCACGAAGGCGAAGTCGTGGGTGAGTTCGGCCGTCATCCCGAGATAGACGGTGGTGCGGGTCACGATGTAGCCGGGCCGGATCGAAGAAAGCGGCGCGCCCGAGGCGAGCGAGACCAAATTGGTGAAGGGGTTCCTGGGCGTCGTTCCCTCGGTGCCTTGCGCCGATTCGCGATCGAAGCCGATGCCCATGAAGGCCACGTCGCGAGGGTTCTGCTCGGGCCGGCAGTCGCGTGCCCGTTCGAGGCAGGTGATGCTGCTGATGCGCAGGACCTGCACGCGCGCGGTTGCGAGCGGCGTGCTGCCATCGCGCTGGATCACGACATCGGTAGTGTAATAGGTGCCGTTCAGGATGCGGCCGCTGCTGTTGTAGACGAGGCGGCCGGGACCACCTGCCACGTCGCCCGGTCCGGGCGTATAGTGGTCGGCCGCGACCACGATTCCGGTCGACCCGGTGTCCATGCCGAAGCGGCGGGGCGCACTGCCCGGCAGCTTCAGCCAGACCTCGGGCACATAACTGGTGCTGATCGGCCCATTGGCGAAAGGGATTTCGAGCGCATTGAATCCATTATATTGCTGCCACGGCGCGTCCTGGGCGCACGCCGGACCGCCCGCGGCCAGCGACGCCAGTGCTGCCGCGACCAAGATACCTCGAAGCTGCATGTCGGATGATTTTGAAGCAGGGGCGGGGCCAGCACAATGCACACCAATTAATCACGCATCCCCATGACATGTCCGGACGTTAATCCTATGCTGCCATGATCAGCTCCAAAGAGTTCGCCATGCGATGGCGTGCTGGCTTGTGCCGGATTGCATGCCTGGCATTGGCGGCGTGGGCTGTATTTTGCGTCGACGCAGAGGCGCGGACGGGCAAGATCGTCCTTGCCGTCACGGGGGACGAGCCCATGCGCGACGATCTCAAGCAACTCGTCGAGGATTTCGAAAAGGCCCAGCCCCTTTCGGGCGACAGCCTTTCCTTGCTGCAAGGCGCGCAGGCGGTGCTGGCGCGGGTCAATACGGCCTTGCGCTCGCGCGGCTTCTACGACGCGCGGAGCACCGCCACGATCGACAACCATCCCGTCGACGAGGCCGCTGCGCTCGACGCCATTGAGGCCCATCCCGAGGCTGACCAGGTCACCCTCTCCCTGACGGTCGACACCGGCCCGCGCTTCAAGGTCGGCAGCATCGCCATCCGTGGCTCGGAACCGGCGTCGCTGCCGGTCATCGACATGAGCAAGCTCGGTCTGGCCGCGGGCGATCCGGCCGATGCGGCCGCCATCCTGGCGGCGCAGGACCTGGTTCTCACCGCGTTCCGCAAGCAGGGCTATGCGCTGGCGTCGGTGAAGCGCGAGGTCGTGATCGATCATGCAACGCGCGAGGCCGAGATCACCTTCACCGTCACGCCGGGACCCATCGCCCGCATGGGGCCGGTGAGCTTCTCGGGCACCGAAAAGGTCAACACGGCCTTCCTGCAGCGCCGTGTGCCTTTCAAGCAGGGCGAGCTCTACGATCCCGGCAAGGTCGACACCCTGCGCGGCAAGCTCACCTCGCTCGGCGTGTTCAACGGCGTGCGCATCCAGCCGGCGACGACGCTCGATGCCAACGGAGAGCTGCCGATCGATGTCAGCCTCACAGACCGCCTGTCGCGCTCCTTCGGATTCGGTCTCAGCTACGAGACGCAACTCGGCTTCGCGGTGAGCGGCTTTTGGGTGCATCGCAATCTGTTCGGCGAGGCCGAGAGTCTCAAGCTCACGGCCGAGATCAATCATATCGGGCAGGGGTTGGCGATCGCCGACACGGGCTTCGCCTTTCGCGCCGACTTCCGCAAGCCCGACTGGTGGCTGCCCGGCCAGGACGCGCGTGCCATGGCCGAGGTGTTGCGTGAAGTGCTGCCCGCCTATTATCGCAACGCCATAGACTTTGGCGTCGGCCTGGATCGCATCCTCTCGCCGGTCTGGCAGGTGCGAGTCGGGCTCGCCGCCGAGGTTTCGCAGGAGAGGCGCATCAGCACCAGCATCTGGCAGGACTATCGACTGATCGGGGTGCCGGCGTCGGTGCTGATGAACAAGGCCAACAGCGACGTCGATCCGACCAAGGGCTACCGCTTGCAGCTCGATGTCACGCCCTATGTCGATTTCGGCCCCAACAACGATTTCTTCACCATCATCCGGCTGACCGGCCGCAGCTATCTCGACCTCGGCGAGTCCGGCCGCAGCGTGCTGGCCTTGCGCGCCTCGTTCGGCACCGAGCCGACCAGCAACGTTCCCGGAATCCCCCCGGACAAGCTTTTCTATTCCGGCGGCGGCGGCTCGGTGCGTGGCTTCGTCTACCAGAGCGCAGGTCCGCGCGACGCCTTCAACAATCCCCTGGGTGGTGCCAGCGTCGTGGAGAGCAGCGTCGAATTCCGCCAACGCTTCGGCAAGTCGCTGGGCGCCGTGGCCTTCATCGACGCCGGCAGCGCCTATCCCGACGTCCTGCCCAACTTCTCGCTGTTCGCGCCCCGAGTCGGCGCCGGTGTGGGCGCGCGCTACTACACCGATTTCGGGCCGATACGGCTGGATGTCGGTTTCCCGCTCAACGCGCGTGAAGGCGATCCGCCGTTCGGCATCTATGTCAGCCTGGGGCAGGCCTTCTGATGCGCGCGCTACGCATCCTGGCGAAGGTGCTGGGCGGGCTGCTGACGCTGGTCGTGACGCTCGTAGCGGCGCTGTTCGTCTTCCTGCAGACGTCCTCCGGCCAGCGCACCCTGGCAGGCCTCGTCTCCGGGAAGAGCCTGCAGATCTCGGGCATCAGCGGCACCTTCCCGACCGATCTGCAGGTCGCGCGGGTCGAGCTGCTCGATCAGCAGGGAGCGTGGCTCCGTGTCGACAATGCCAGCCTGCGCTGGTCCTTCGCCTCGCTGCTGAGCGGCCGCGTGCAGGTCGAGATCATATCGGCTTCGCTTGTCGATGTTCTCCGACCGCCTGTTCCCGACAAGGCGGAGCAGGCAACCAGCAGCGGTTCGTTCAGCCTGCCGGTCGGCGTCGAGGTGCAGTCATTGTCGGTCGACACGCTGCATCTTGCGGCGGCAGTTGGCCAAGTCGATTCGCGCTGGGCGCTGCAGGGCAGCGGCCTGCTGTCCGCCGATCTGCACGAGGGCCGCGTGCGGCTCACCGGCGATCGCAGCGACGGACCGTCGGGCAAGCTCTCGGCCGACATGCGCTTCGATCTGGTGCGCGGCACCGGCGATGGCGAGATCGCGCTGGAAGAAGGGGCGGGCGGCGTAACGGCGGCGCTCCTGGAACGACCCGACCTCGATAAAGTCGCCATGCGGCTGGTGGCCAAGGGCGATGCCCGATCCGGCAACGGCGAGTTGACCTTGTCCGCCGGCGACGCTGCCACGGCGCGGGGCACCGCAAAGTGGCAACCGAGCGGAACGGGCACGGCGGTTTCCGTTCAGCTCGAGGCTGGCGGTACCCAGCTCACCGCACGCGTCGGCGGCCCGGTCACGCTTTCCGCCGAGGCAACGCTCGATGCCGATAGCGCTATCCTGACCACCTCGAGCCTGACTGCGGGGCCGGCGACATTGGGCGCGTCGGCCCGCTATGACCGCCGGGCCGACCGGCTCGACGGCACCGTGACCTTGCAGGCCGGCGAGCCTGGGCCGTTCGGCCCTCTCGTCGCCGGCGCGCAGTGGCGCGACCTGCGGCTGAGCGTCCACGCCGTCCTCGATAACCTGGCGAAGCAACCGCAGGGTAGCGTGACCCTGAACGGCAGCGGCGAGGACGTCGTCGTCCCCGCACTTGACGGTCGCCTGCCGCCACTCGGCCATGTCGCGCTGGACGGCAGGCTTGGCGTGCGAAGCGATGGCAGCCTCACCCTCGATTCGCTGGATGTGACGTCGGCCTTGGGGTCGGTAAAGGGTAACGGCGGCTCCTACATGCCCAAGACGGGCGCGGGCGACGTCAAGGCGACGGTCGACCTGCCGAGCCTGGCGCCCTTCTCGGCGCTGGCCGAACGCGAGTTGACCGGACGCGCGCATCTCGAACTGTCGGCGCGCAACGACGCGCAAGGCCTGGTGATCGGCTGGCAGGGCACGCTCGCCGATGCCGGCGCACCCGGCGTGCCGCCCGGACTGGTGGCGCGCGAAGTGACGCTTTCGGGCACCGGCGCTTTGCGGCGCGACGACACCTGGTCGCTTGCCGACGTGCGCGTGACCAGCGAGGCGGGCACGTTCGGCTTTTCCGGCAGCGGCCATGGTTCGACCGGCAGGTTCGATCTTTCGGTCGACCTGCGGCAGCTTTCGGTGCTGCGCGAGGGCCTCGCCGGCACCATCACCGCGTCTTCGACCATCGAGTTGCGCCCCGACGGCACGGCCGGCGGCAGCCTCACCGCCAGCGGCACCGCCGAGAGCCAACCGCTGTCGCTCGCCGGCCGCTTCGAGCGCGATGCAGCGGGCGGCATCGCCGTGCCGAGCTTCGAGTTCCATTGGGCAAGCGCCGTGCTGGGCGTCACCGACCTTGCCGTCACGCCGGATCGCACGACGGGCAGCGCGCGGTTGAAGGTCGAGAAGCTGCAGGATGTCGGCGCCCTCCTGGGCACGGCGCTGGCCGGGTCGCTCGAGGCCGAGGTCAGCACCGATCCGCAGCGCGCAGCGGGTCGCCTGCAGGCGCGCGTCCGCGGCAGCAATCTGCAGAGCGGCGGCGTGGGCGCCGCCGCTCTGCAAGTCGACGCCACGATCGACGATCCGATGGGCTCGGCCAGAGCCGACGCCACGATCTCGGCCAGCGGCCTGCGCGGCGCAGCCGATATCGCCCGTGTCAACGCCACGGTAAAGGGCGACCGGCAGCGCGGCTTCGACATCGCGCTGCAGGCTGCCGGCGCGCAGACGGCCGCGAACCTCGCGGCCAAGGTCGAGCTCGTGGCCGACGAGATCCGCATCGCGCTGTCGCGCTTCGACGGACGCCACCAGGGCATTCCCGTGGCGCTGAATGCGCCGACGCGATTGAGCATCGCCGGCCCGCGGATCAGGATCGATCCCACGAGCTTGCGCCTGGGCGGCGGGCGGCTTTCGGTCCAGGGCGTCATCGATCCCGCAGCGAGCGATCTCGCGCTCGATCTCACCGCATTGCCGTTGTCGCTGATCGATACATTCGCTCCCGGCACCGGCCTCGACGGCAACCTGCAGGCGCGCGCGCGAATCACCGGCCCGACGGCCAGTCCGCGCATCGAGGCCACCTATGCGGCATCGAACGTGCGGCTGCACCGGCCCGCGGCGGCGTTGCTGCCGGCGCTTGGCTTGCAGGGATCGGGCTCGCTGGTCGCAGGCCAGGCGAGCTTCGATGCTCGCTTGAGCGCCGGCGCGGGTAGCAACCTGGCACTCAGGGGCAAGATGGCGACGGCGCCGCTCGCCGGTTCGGTCACCCTGACCGGCCCGATCGCCATCGCGCCCTTCGCGCCGCTGCTCGGCAACGAGGTGCGCAACGTCACCGGCACCTTGAACAACAACCTGACGGTGAACATTGCCGGTTCGAAGATCACGGGCGCGGGTTCGGTCGATTTCTCCAATGGCGCGCTCGACTTTCCCGAGATGGGCCTGCGGCTGAACGGCGGCACGGGCCGCCTGGTGCTGCAAGGCGACAGCGTGCAGGTCCAGCAACTCTCCTTCCAGACCGGCCGCGGCGGCACGCTTTCCCTGAACGGCAGCGTGCGCCTCGACCCGGCGGACGGGGTGGCGCTCGACCTTGCCATTGCCAGCCGCCGCTCGCTCCTCGTCAACCGCGCCGATCTGGTGGCGACCGTGTCGAGCGACATCAAGGTGACGGGCTCGACGGGCGCCGGCATCGACGTCAGCGGGCCGATCACGATCGACCGCGCCGAGATCGCCATCGGCGCCATGCAGACCGCGAGCTTCCCCACCCTCGAGGTGCGCGAGATCAACCGGCCGGGCGCGCCGAACGCGCCGCCTGCCGGCCCGAGCGCGCCGCGTGCATCGACGGCGACGCCGGTGCGGCTCAAGCTCGACGTGAAGGCGCCGCAGGCCGTGTTCGTGCGCGGACGCGGGCTCGACGCCGAAGTGGGCGGCAGCCTTCAGGTCACCGGCGATCCGTCGAAACCCGCGGTGCTCGGCGGATTCACGCTCCGGCGCGGCGATTTCACCCTGGGCGGCCGACGCCTGGTGTTCAGCCGCGGCGTCATCACGCTCGACAACCTCGACCGCATCGATCCGATGCTCGACTTCGTCGCCAGCACCACGGTTGCGTCCACCGCCATCTCGCTCACCATCACCGGCACGGCGCGCGCGCCGGCCATCGCGGTCTCCTCGTCGCCGCCATTGCCGTCCGACGAGGCGTTGGCCTGGCTGCTGTTCGGCAAGCCGGCGAGCGCGCTGAGCGCCCTCGAACTCCTCCAGGTGGCGCAGACCTTGGCCGAGCTCACCGGCAAGGAGGCGCCCGGCACGAGCCTGTTGAGTCGTCTGCGATCGACCTTGGGACTCGACCAGCTCAAGGTCGGGTCCGGGTCCGGCTCCAGTACCTCCTCGACTTCGTCATCGCCGGTGTCGCTCGAGGCCGGCCGATATGTGGCGCCCGGCGTCTATGTCGGCGCCAAGCAGGGCGCCGCCGGCAATTCCAGCCGCGGCGTCGTCGAGATCGACGTGCTGGACCACACCAAGGTCGAGGGCGACATCGGCGCCGACTCCAATGGCCGGGTCGGCGTCAAGATGGAATGGGATTATTGACCTCGCGTCCGGCGTGGGTGCCGTAGCGCCGCGCGAAGGCGCGCGTGAACTCGGCGCCCAGCAGGAAGATCTGCGCCGAATAGAAGATCCAGAGCAGCAGGATGATGAGCGCGCCCGCCGCGCCATAGGACGAGGCGACGTCACTCTTGCCGATATAGAGCGCGATCACATACTTGCCGCCCTCGAACAGTCCGGCCGTCACCAGCGCGCCGATGACGACGTCGCGCCAGGCGATCGGCGTGTCGGGCAGGACCTTGTAGATGGCGGCGAACAGGCCCGTCAGCAGCGCGGCGGAGATCGCGACGTCGGCCAGCTGCAGGGCGACCTCGGCCCCGGGAAACACCGCCTTGAGATAGTCCGACACGGCGGCGAGTGCGGCACTCACCACCAGCGACACCGTCAGCAGGAATCCCGCGGTGGCGACCAGCCCCAGGCTCGCCAGCCGCGCGCGCACCAGGCGCGACAGGGTCGAGCGCCGCGACCTGGTCTTCCAGATGGCGTTCAGCGCCGACTGGACTTCGCCGAAGGCGCCCGTGAGGGTGATCAGGGCAGCAAGGATGCCGATCAGGGAGGCGGTCATGCCGGTTTTCGGGTCGCTGGCGCTTTCGATCATCGCTTGCAGCGTCTCGGCGCTCTTGCCGCCCATCAGGCCGCTCAGCTGATCGACGATGGCGCCACGCGCCGCGTCGCCGCCGAAAGCCAAGCCGGCAATGGCGATGACGATGAGCAGGATCGGTGCCAGCGAAAACAGTGTGTAATAGGCGATCGAGGCGCCGCGACTCAGCGCGTCGTCCTCGATAAAGCCCTCGACGGTGTCGCGCAGCAGGTGCCAGACATCGCGCAGGGGGGAAGGCAGCGAAAAACGGGGCATCTGAACGGAGAACGAACGCCCCCGACGGTCGTTCCGCAGAACGCGGCCGCGAATCTTGACGGTCGGACAGGCGGGGCGCACCGTTTGCGTCTGTGCCTTGTCTTTAGGACTCCCAATGCCCCTTACTGTGAGACCGCTTTCCCATGCCCTTGGCGCCGAGATCGCGGGCGTCGATCTCGCCCAGCCGCTCAGCAACGCAGAGTTCGACCAGATCCACCGCACCTTCCTCGAGAAGGGCATCCTGCTGTTCCGCGACCAGGAGATCACGCGCAAGCAGCACATCGCCTTCAGCCGCCGCTTCGGCGAGCTCGACAATCACGACTCGCTGCCGCGCGATCGCCATCCCGACTATCCCGAACTGCTGCTGGTCACCAACATCCCGAAGGAGAACGGCCAGCCCTCGGACTCGAAATACACCGGCCAGCAATGGCATTCCGACCTGTCGTTCACGCCGGTGCCGTCGCTCGGCTCGCTGTTGCGCGGCATCACCATCCCGCCGGTCGGCGGCGACACGATGTTCGCCAACATGTACCGGGCCTACGACACCCTGTCCGACGGCATGAAGAAGCTGCTCGAGGGCCTGCACGCCATCCATACCGGCAGCCGCAAGATCGTCGACCTTTCCTCCGATCGCGCCACCGAGCAGAAAAAGCTCAACCCGCCGATCGCCCAGCCCGTCGTGCGCGTCCACCCCGAGACCGGCCGCAAGGCGCTTTATATCGGCGACAAGGTCTCCTGCTTTGTCGGCATGACGGAGCAGGAGAGCCGGCCGCTGATCGAGTATCTCGTCAAGCATGCGACGCAGCCGCAGTTCGTCTATCGCCACCAGTGGCGCGCGAACGACATCGTGCTGTGGGACAACCGCTGCACCATGCACATCGCGCTGGGCGACTACGAGGACGGCGAGATCCGCCACCTCGAACGCACGACGGTGAAGGGCACGCCCTCCGGCTATTACCTGCAATGAAGCGCGCGGCGTTCCTGAAGGGCGCGGGCGCACTTGCGTTGGCGCCGGCCGTCGGCCGCGCACAAGGCGCCTGGCCCGACAAGCAGATCCGCATGGTGATCCCGTTTGCCGCCGGCGGCACGACCGACCTTCTGGCGCGCGCCCTGGGCCAGCACATGACGCAGGCCTGGGGCCAGCCGGTGGTGTCCGACAACCGCGCCGGCGCCAACGGCGTGGTGGCGGGCGAGATCGTCGCCAAGTCGGCCGGCGACGGCTACACGCTCCTGATGGTGGCGATGGGGCACGCCATCAATCCGCTGCTCTACAAGAAGCTGCCCTACGACGGGACCGCGGATTTCACGCCGATCAGCCTGGTCGCTACCTTCCCGCAGCTCGTCCTGGTGCGTCCTGCGCTGAAGGCCAATACGATCGCGGAGCTCATCGCACTCGCGAAGAGCGCCTCGCCGCCGCTCACCTATGCCTCGGGCGGCAACGGCTCCTCGCAGCATCTGGCGGGCGCGCTGTTCGAGCATATGGCGGGGATCACGATGACCCACGTCGCCTACAAGGGCGGCAATCCCGCCCAGCTCGACCTGATGGCGGGCAACGTCGACATGATGATCACCCAGCCCAATTCCAAGGATCTCATCACCACCGGCAAGATGCGCCCGCTCGCCGTGAGCTCGGCCAAGCGCAGCAGCTTCTATCCCGATCTGCCGACGGTCGACGAGGCAGGCGTGCCGGGCTACCAGTCGGTCTCGTGGTATGGCCTGGTCGGCCCCAAGGGCATGCCGCCCGGGTTGCTGAACAAGATCGCCGACGAGGCGGTGCGCGCCGCCGCGACAGAGGGCGCCAGGTCCGTCGTCGCGCAACAGGGCGGGGACATGGTGGCGAGCACGCCGGTCGAGTTCGCTTCCTTCATCGAGGCGGAGCGCAGTCGCTATGAAACGATCGTGCGTGAAGCGGGAATGACCGTCGACTAGCGCGCATGAACCGTGAATTTCCGCGCGCAGCATCCTACATCTTGTGGTAGAGTAGCTCTGCATCGCCAGTTCCTGATAGGACAGGACGGGCGCGCGAGCGGGGGCTGCTGCAAAATGGAAATGAGAGTCGGTCTGACGGCCCTCGCTGCGATTGTCGTTGCAGTTTCGGCGCCAGCAGGTGCTCAGACCCCGCCCGTCTCCATCCCCGCCAAAGATTTCGGTCCGGTCTGGACCGGTTTTTATGTCGGCGCCGCGTTTGGCGCCGGCGGCGCAGTCAACAGACTCGACAACTCAGTCGGCGGCGTTTCGACGAACTTCAACGGCGCCGGCGGCAGCGGCGTGCTGGGCTCGATCTATGGCGGCGTCGACTATCAGATCACGCAGCGCGGCGTGCTCGGCCTGCTGGCCGAGCTCAGCTACTCGGGCTTCCGGGGAGGAGCCTCGGCGCAGGTGCCGGGCGTCTACGCCAACGTCAACACGAACACCGGGCTCGGTTGGGCGGTGCTGGCGCGCGCCGGCATTCTCGCCAATCCATCGACTCTGCTCTATCTCGTCGGCGGCTATGCCGGCCAGAACATCCATACCGATGGCTTCGCCACCGTGCCCGGCGCGTCGGCGAGCTTCTCCAACGATCAGACGGTGAACGGCTGGACCGTCGGACCGGGATTCGAGACGGGGCTGTTCGGCGCCTGGACGGGCAAGCTCGAATACCGGTACAGCCAGTTTGGCCGCACCAACCTCGCGGGCACCGGCATCGGCTTGAACCCCTCGAACCACGCGATCCGCGCCGGCCTCAGCTATCGCTTCGGCGGCCTGGGCGTGGCCTCCTCCAACGAGCAGGCGCCGCCTGGCGCGACCAACGTCAACTGGACGGGCATCTATGGCGGCGTCGCCGCAGGCGCCGGCATGGGCTTCGGTCACGTCAACGCGGCGGCGGGCGGCCTCGGTGGCGCGGCGGCTGGCTTCGACAGCGGCGGCCAGGGTCTGCTGGGCAGCGTCTTCGTCGGCGGCGACTACCAGTTCTCGCCCCAAGCCCTGGCTGGCGTCATGGGCGACTTCACCTGGACCGGAATCCAGTCGAGCACCAGCTTCATGGCGCCCGGCGGCGGCAGCGCCTTCGTCTCGGCCGAAGCCAATCGCCAATGGAGCTTGATGGGGCGCGTGGGTTATCTGCCCGTGCCCTCGACCCTGCTCTATGCGGCGGGGGGATACAGCCAGCTCAACGTCCATGGCACGGTGAGCGCATTCCTGCCGGGTTCGTCGTTCTCCTCGCGCGACACGGCGTTCAGCGGTTTCACGGTCGGTCCCGGCATCGAGACGGTGGTCACCGGCGGCTGGACGACGCGACTGGAATATCGCTTCAGTCAGTTCGAGCAGAAGGAAGTGGCGGCCGGCGTCACCATGCAGCCGTCGAATCACACGATCCGCGCCGGCCTGTCCTACAAGTTCGGCATGGGCTCCGGCGTCAACACCGCGCAGGCGCCGGATTGAGATTTTTCGCAGCGGGGGATTCTACCAAAGGGGGGTCATGACAATGCGTTTCAGGACATTCGGACTTGCTCTCGTGTTCGCCGCCGGCCTGGCCGGCAGCGCAGCCGAGGCCCAGCAGGGCAACACCATCACCGTGCCGGTGACCGGCCTGCGCAACAACACCGGCGAAGTGCGCTGCGGCCTGTTCAATTCGGCGTCGACCTTCCCGACCAATGGCCAGCAGTTCCAGGGCGCGGTCTCGCCGATCGCCAACCAGCAGGCGACCTGTACCTTCACCAACGTGCCGCCCGGCACCTATGCCGTTGCCATATTCCACGCCGAGAAGCCGGGTCAGACGAAGATGGACACCGGCATGTTCGGCCAACCGCTGGACGGATACGGCTTCTCGCGCAACGCAAAGATCGGCATGGGCCCGCCGGCCTTCAGCGATGCGGCCTATTCTTACACAGGCGGCGCCGTGAGCTTTCCGATAGCGATCACCTATCCCTAGCGGACATCGCGACGTCTAACGCCGCCACTCCGAGGGACCGGGCAGTTGTCCGCTGATATCGGCGTGCGCGGCGTCGCTCGCCGGATCGTTCCGCTTGCCGGAGAAGCGCACGTCGAGGACGCGGCCATCGTCCGTCGTGAGTTGCAGACCTTGGCGGCCGAAGGCGTTGTTCAGCGCCTCGGGCGACATGCGGATCTCGCCCGAGCCCATCACCTCGCCCGGTCGGACGAGGAAGCCGTCGATGTCGTAGTCGGCGCGGCCCATCTGCTCTTCGCCGCAGGCAAGCATGCCGCTGCCGCGCATCACCCCGAGATACTGCATCAGGTTTCCTCGCATTCGACGAACGCTCAGGGCGTGCGCAGAATCGCGTAGACACCCACCAGCAGGATCAGGAAAAGCGGAAACAGGACGGGCGGTACGAGCCAGTCTTTCATGCGTGCACCTCGCGGTTAGGGGCGGGAGCACAGGCCTCTCTCAGCCATCGCCAGCCGAGGCTTCATGGGCGATGATGCGAAAGCCCTACACCCTTGGGGTCAATGCGTCCAATGACGGCGTCCGATCATTGCCGGGTCAGGCTGCGACGTCGCGGAAGCGTACGAGGCGGCCGCGCTGCTCGTCCCACAAGGTGAGGAACGTCGCGGCGAAGCCGCGCCACAGGGTGAGCGGAGGCACCGGATGCAGCGCGTGCACGACCTCGTGGGCGTCGCTCAGCCGGTAGTTGGGGACGCGGGGATTGAGATGGTGGACGTGATGGAAGCCAATGTTGCCGGTCAGCCAGTGCAACACCCGCGGCAGGTTGAACCATGACGAACCCTCGAGCGCCGCATCGACGAAACTCCAGTCGCCTTTGACCGTCCAGCGCGCCGTCTCGAAGCGATGCTGCAGCGAGAACAGCCAGACGCCCAGGATCGATGCCACGACCATGACCGGCACGTGCACCAAGAGTACCGCCCGCCAGCCCAGGAGGGTGATCAACGTGCCGAACAGGCAGATCAGGGCAGCGTTGGTCAGATAGACCGACCAGCGCTCGCGGATCCAGCCGCGCGGCGTGTCGAACGGCACACGATAGAGCAAGAGGAAGACCAGCGGCGGCAACAGCACGTTGGCAATCAGCGGATGGCGTGGCAGGCGGTAGAAGAAGCGGCGCCAGGGCGACAGCGCGAGATAGCTGCGCACCGTGAGGCAGGACGAATAGATGTCGGCGCCGCCGCCGCTGCGGTCGAGGTTGTTCCAGTCGGCATGATGCAGGCTGTGCTGGCGGCCCCAGTTGGCGAAGGGCGTGAGCGTGACGAGGCTGCACGCCCGGCCGACGATGATGTTGGCGCGCCGCGAGGCGAAGAACGATCCGTGCCCGCAATCGTGCTGGACGATGAAGACGCGCACCAGGAACGCGCCGGTCGGCACGGCGAGCGCCAGCGTGAGCAGAGGGGAGTACGGGAAGACCAAATACATCACCACACAGCCGGCGAGAAAGGGGCCGAACGAGGTGACGAGCTGCAATGCGCTTTCCCACCCGTTCGCGCGCGCGAACGCGGCTGCAGCCTGACGCACCTCGGCGTTGGGGCCGACGCCGCCGTGGTTGAGGGGCATGGATTGTCCTTGGGTTGTAACCGCAGTCCGTACATGGGCACTCGACCCGCTGTGCGCAATGGACTTGCCAAGCGCGGCAGTAAGGCCCATATGAGCCAAGTCGATAGACGGACGGATGATTTGGCCCGCGCCCTTAAGAAACAGCGCCGCGCCAGTGAACTTTGCTCCCGAACACAAGTGCGAATTCGACGGCCTGTCCGCTCACGCGAGTGTTGGCGCGCGGGCCAGCATATCTATGTTTAAGAAAGGGTCTCCCATGACGACGGGAACCGTGAAGTGGTTCAACAGCCAAAAGGGTTTTGGTTTCATCCAGCCCGATAATGGCGGCAGCGATGCCTTCGTGCACATCAGCGCGGTCGAGCGCGCCGGCCTTGGCATGCTGAGCGAAGGCCAGAAGGTCGAGTTCGATCTCGTTGCCGATCGCCGCAGCGGCAAGATGTCGGCCGACAATCTCAAGAAGGTCGACTGATCGCATCCCGCCGGCAACTCAGCGCATTCACATGCGCTTAGGCGTCCCTTTTTCTCCGACCGACCACGGATGTACTGGCGGACCGGAGTTTTGAGGGACGGATGCGATAACGCCCGACGGGCGCGGCACCAAGGTGCCGTGCCCGGTGGCCCCGCGCCTCGACCAGGTTGCGGGGCCTTTGCTTTTGTGGGCTTGGTTGCAGCGCTGGTCGGGAGAGGACGATGATCACCCTCACGATTCGTCACACGACGACGTACCGCTATCGCCTGCCCGTATGGCTGGGACCGCACAGGCTGATGCTTCGTCCCCGCGAGAGCCGCGAGCTGCGGCTGGTCTCGAGCGACGTGACGACGACGCCCGCGACCACGCTGTCCTGGGCCCACGATGTCTTCGGCAACGCCGTCGCCACCGCGTCGTTCGAGGGCATGACCGACCGTCTGTCGGTTGCAAGCGTCGCGGTGCTCGAGCTCTCCGCCGCCGCCTGGCCGGTCTTCGACATCGCCGCGTCGGCCAT
>Ga0193743_1000843_pt1 | contig 23876 bp, 22 predicted proteins | sample L2c2metaG_FD_143038 | JGI IMG/M metagenome (GOLD analysis project Ga0193743, IMG submission 143038) | Soil microbial communities from a riparian zone of the East river system, Colorado, United States - L2c2 | ecosystem: Environmental > Terrestrial > Soil > Riparian zone | place: USA: East River... | reverse complement strand
CGGTAGAAAGCACATGGTGTTGGTTGGTAATGACAATGATAAGAATGCAGGTTGTTTTGGTGGTAGCAGAGTGGAGGAAGTATTCCGATGGAGCTCCGATATAAGTCTGATGAAGGTGGCCGGTGGTAATGGTGGCACTGAACAATGGTGAGGCAGCCATCATCGGAGACTCCATCGGAGCCGTCCTTTGATTGTTCTTCGGAAAGAACGTGACCAAGCATGGACCATGACAGGGGTGCCCTGACAACAGTGGCACCTCCTGAAATGGAATTGTGTGCAACGGCTTACAAATACAGAGAATGCAGCATAGAGAAAGGAAGTACAGAGAAAAAGAATCAGAATAGGTAGAGGGTGCATCAAAACCTCTGGTCGTTATCAAAACCCTGTGGGAAAAAATAAAACGACTGCGAGGAAAGCTACCTGGGAGGGATGGTGGGTAACGAAAAGAACTGATCTGCACTAGAATACTGAGATGGAAAGTAAACAATAAGTAAAGAACACAAGAGACAGATAGCTCACCCAGAATACAAGAGACGGGAAGTAAAGAGCCACTCTCATAACTGGGCAAGGCTTATAAGCAAAAACCGAGACAAAGTGAAACATGAGGACCAAAAAGCGGTCAGACCACAGATGAAGGCTGTGACGTGGAGCACAGCTGTACAGCTGTGACTGGTCCCTCACGGTGGTTAGTCTAGAGTAAACGATGTTTAAAATATAATTTATGCACGATCCACACTTCCAGCATCACTTTAAAAGGCTATTTTTCGTAGATAAAGTCAATAGACACGTGAATCATAGGTTATTTTGTAAAAATATCCAAATTTGGTGGAGGAGAAAGAAGAATACGCTCTACTAATTAGGACAGGCCCGTCGCGTCGCGTCCCAACTCTTTCGTCTACTCAAAATCCATCTATGCCTAAAAGGAAACGTTCTGCACTTGCCAGCATAGCAAACGGAAAAGGCTGCGACACAGAAGGGCCAAAAAAAAGGGCCAAAAATGATTTAAATGACAAGAAAGTGGCTGCATCTGGAGAAGAAGAATTGGAAAAGTCAGTGAATCACAATTCAGAGCTTAAAATAATGAGCAGAGCATCACAGAATAAACAACCATTTAAATTTTAAATTCCCCTTATTACCATTGCAGACCGTTGCCTTCTTGTTCTCTTGTGAGATTATCGCCCACGCTCATCCGTTATCGCTGATTGATCATCGATCAAGCAGGTACGATTTTGGAAAACGATCTCCTCCCTCAATTTTGATTCAAATATCTTAAAATTTCGCAGACTGAAAGAAAATAACTAATTCAATATAAACTAGGTTCATTTTGTGCGATAAATTAGATACAAGCAGTGCTATTCCATCTCCATTGTTTCTCCGTGGTTTTCTTACCCGATTTGGTCAGCAATGTCACGAAAAAAGTAACGTCATGTGATGCTGGTTGATTATGAATGTCGTCTACCTCGTTCTCAATACCGAGAACTCGGAACAGGACGAGAAAGGTCTGATCTGAAATTCGGACAGGTTTTCACATTTTTGTCATCAAAAATTTGTCGGGACATTGGATCTGACCCATTTTGGTCCAAATTTTGTCGGGATCGGAGGTGTTCAAAAACACATCAAAAAAGACAAGCGTTGCAATGGCGATGCTTGACCACGTAGTTCTCGAAAGCGGTCGATATCCTCCGTATTCTAACAAAAATGACAACATGTACTGGAATCGAACTTTGAAACTGCGTTGTTGCTCTAGCAGGCACTCTTGGACCTGACATGATCACAAGGCAGGATTTTTGTCGCTGGGACCCATTTTTGTCGGGATTCTGACCTGACATTTTGCTCAAAATTCCCACATTTTGTCGGGATTCCGATCAGACCTGAGATCCCCTTATTATCCGGGGTCCTCCCTGAGACCCGTCCGTTCCAGGAATCGGAGAGCGGAACCGTTAACTCATTTCTTATCTTCTCTTATCCCAACTAGTACTCTTGCACTCGTATTGTCAGAGAACAATGCCTTCAATCATCGACAATGTCCTAGGCGCCGTTGGGCACACTCCTCTCATCCGCCTTGACAAGATTGCCCAAGCCAATGGCTTAAAATGCAATCTTTGTGAGTTGTTCTCGTCAGTCTGTCAATGTTCTGTCATTATTGAATGACCTTTCTTGTGTAGTGGGTAAAGTCGAATTCATGTCTGCTGGCGGTTCGGTGAAAGATAGAATCGCCAAGGCAATGGTGGAAGCTGCAGAGAAAGAAGGGAAACTTTTACCCGGTAAAAGTGTGGTCATCGAACCGACATCTGGCAATACCGGTGCGTTTGTCTGGGTGGACTACACTTATTTCTTTTACTGACGTATAAATAACTGATTGAAGGTATTGGACTAGCTATGGCTTGTGCTGTTAAGGTAAAGAAGCGGACAAACGTTTGCTCAGAACGTGTACTGAATACTATAGATAAGGGTTATTCTGTAATCATAACGCTCCCCAATAAGATGTCCTTGGTGTGCCCCTCCTTCTGCCATCTTATGGGGCCGTATATCAATATGATTTTTTGACAGGAGAAAGAAGCCCTTCTTCGTGCACTAGGAGCAGAAGTTGTCCGTACACCTACAGAGGCTCCGTGGGACTCGCCAGAAAGCCATATAGGTAGAGCTCTGACTTACATCACTGGCACTCTCGTGGCTGAATTCCTTAACGATCGCAGGTGTTGCAAAACGATTACAACATGAAATCCCTCATGGAATTATTTTGGACCAATATCGAAACGTATGGAGCTATAATTTCTTGAATTCCCTATGTAGCACGCCATGCTTAACCTTGGTTTGTATATCTCAGGTCAATAACCCCCTCGCCCACGAGTATACGACGGGTCCGGAAATCATAGAAGCTGTAGTCTCGACTCGGTCAACGTCTTCAAACCCCTCATCTGAGAAGGTTGATGTGATGGTCGCTGGCGCAGGCACAGGAGGGACCGTCACTGGCATCTCACGAGCTATCAAGAAAGGTCATAATCCCGATTGTATTATCGTTGGAGTAGATCCCGTATGTTTATTTTGATATCCTTCATGATCTCAGGTCTCACCTTATCAACAGAAAGGAAGCATTCTCGCGCTACCTGAAAGTTTGAACACGACCGACAGTGGGGCACAATATATTGTCGAGGGAATTGGCTACGACTTTGTTCCGGATGTTTTGTCTCATACCGACGTTGATGTTTGGTTGAAAACGTCCGATGAAGAATCGTTTGTGGCTGTACAACTCCTTATGAGAAGTGAAGGACTCTTGGTTGGCGGTAGCAGTGGTAGTGCTCTTGCTGGAGCGCTTAGGTGGTTGAAGAGTGACGAAGGGAAGGATGTCGCTAATACTTTGGGCAGGAATGTTGTGATTTTACTTCCTGATGGGTATGTCTTGAACAACTATTCTTTATAACGTATCTATTCACTCTTTCACTGGACGATATAGCATTCGAAACTATATGAGCAAGCCATGGTTCTTGGACATAGCGACGGAAACTGCGCCGTCACCACTAGCTAGAGCGATAGTACAGATCTTGCGGAGCGAGCCTACAAAGGAACTTCGAATGGGTGACGGACCGGGTGGAACGCAAACTCCCACCCACGCCTCGCACTAAGGCCAGTTATGACTACTGTAGCCTGAATGAATTGTATGCAAGTAGATTTCCCTTCTCTTTTTTATACATATAGCATAGTTATTGTTATTACTTAGTAATACACAAATAAGGTTGCTGAGGATGCACTGGAAGATATAGAATAACCACAGACTAATGAGCACTTCACCCTAGTAGAAGCTCCCGTGTCTCAAGGCTACCCGGCCGACTGTTGATTAGACAGTCGAAGGACGTTATTATTGGCGCATCTACAGAACCGATTGCAGCATGGATGCATTTACGCACTGCTCGGGCAGAAAGTGGCCGTAGTTTATCAAGGGATTATGATAAGATATATAGCTGAGAACGTCATAGTGATTGTTGAATAAGAAAGAAAATTTGAATTTGACTGGCGAACTGTGAAGGAAAGGAAAAAGAAAAGTTGATGGTGGCTTATGTAGGAGAACGGGCAAATAGGAGTCAATAAAGGGGCGGCGGCAGACCCTTGCCGAAGCTCATCGCGTCGCGAGTCACAATGTTGTCTTTCAACATCAAGTTAAGCGCTTGAACGTCAAGTTCATGCAGTGATCGTCCTTACACCATCTATACTTTTTTTCGCGTGCCATTTATATGACAGTGAGTATATCCAAAAGTCGTGATGCTCAAATATCAATATACTTATCCCATCATCCAGCTTGCCTTGGATTCGAATTTATGACTGACAACGAGAGTACTCTTAGATCAGTCACCCGAAATCTAAAGAGTACAAAGGCTAAAGAAAGACAAGAAGGATTAGCTTCAATCCAAGAGGTTTTTTCGCAAGACAGAGTTGTTGACAACTTATCTAATTCCGATGGACCAAAAGCGTGGCTTTCAGTGTTTCGCGCTTTATATAGATGTGTTGCAGAAGAGAAGGAAGCGGCAGCGAAGAAGTCTACAAGCAAATCATCTAGTGTCAGTTCCACGGCTTTCCGAAGACTGGAACACGCTGCTGGGGTCGTACGATGGCTTACCGAACGCACTGTTCACCTGCTGAACAAGGAAGTAATCAAGGAGCTGTTTATGCATCTGACACAAACTATGGTTTACCGCGGGGCCTTGTTCACACCTGTTGCTTTGGATTACATCCACACGATGAGTTGTTTGGCCAGTTATACGCCTCATCTCGAGCATATGACCGACGATACGTGGGTAAAAATAGTGGAGATGGGATTCAATGTTATTTTGGACGATCCGATTCAGGACAGGTTCGCAGATGAGGAAGCCACTTCGAATGACGTTGATTCGGACATGTACATGGACGAGACTCCAGACGTTCCTGACGACGATGACCTTCCTGCAACGGTCATGCCTGGTTCTAAAAAACGATCTCGTCGCGAGCATTCTGCTCCTCCCGGCACAAAGTTACCCAAGCAAGACAAGTTCAAGTCAGGACAAAAAATTCCGGCTCCTTCTCGCGAGCAGCTCGTATTTGCCCCACTTGTCTCCATCCTTATCAGTTCCCCCGCTGCCCCTATCCTCTCTCCGGAGTTTCCAAATCTCTCCTCTGGGATCCTTCTTCGTCTCCAGCGCTTTCTGGAGCGTTTTCCGACAGACTCATCTCTTCTACACAGCTTCTTGGCAATTTTATTGTCCACCCTTAAACATCTCTCGCTGAACAAGAGAAACGAAGTTCAGAATTATGTCCGATCGTCATGGGATGGGTTGCTTAGCTTGTGGGGGCAGAAAGATAAGAGTATGAAGGAAAGCCTCACGGCTGTGCTACGGGTCTTATTTCCATTTTTAATCGCGCCTAGCAACATGGAGCGTTTTGATTGTGGTGATGCACTCGGGCGTCTGTGGCAATTGTTGGATGGCGAAGCGGAGAGTAGATGGGGCGCCGATCGTTTAACCCTTGACGCCCTCAGATTTGAATTGTTAGATCCGACTGATCCTGGCAGCCATAACAGTGGCGAAAGAGCGTTTGTGGCCCAGACTTTTCGAGCAGGATGGGATTTCAATGCCGGGCAAGCCCTCTCCTGGGCCACTTTGGAACTTCAAGCTGATTGTGCAGGCAAGGTATGCGTGCTCCTTTCATCTGTTTATGGAATATACAGACTTTTGTCTCCAGCTGTATCAACTATCTGAATCCTTTCACTCTGCCGTTACTCCTGGAAGTTCTCGGTCACATGCAAAACGAACGAAGCTTGAAAACCCGATTTCGGCTTTGCTGCACTCGATCCATGCACAATCCTCTTCTAATGCGAGATGCTATCATCTACAAATACTCCTCTTTTTCATTGAGCGGTATTGGTCTGTCATACATTACTCCTTCAAGGAGGAAATTATCAATGCCCTTCTCCAACACGTCACCTCCGATGATGGTGTTGTCCAGTCTTGGATTTTCTTGAATTTTGCTGCCATCGCGTACGCCGAAGGATCTGCCATTTCTCGAAAACCTTCATCCAACAAAATAGATGCCCCTATGCTGACCTCGACCACCTGGGATCCAATCTGGACCCATGCCATCCGAAGAGCCAACGTCCCAACCGTCTGTCGTTCTGCCTGCCACGCTGGGCATACCTTCCTCGTTTCACTCTACTATCAAACTGGTTTATCTCGCGTCCTTCTCACCTCGCACCACGTTCTCCTTGAGATAGAAACACTCGCAAAGGATATGGACGTCCAAGGGCCCGCTTATCCATATGACTCTGTCTGCATGTTTTTGTCGCAATGCTTGTCCATAGCCAGTCAAGATGTGCGGTTATATCGAATGCAACTGGAAGACAAAGTTCTTAGTTGGTTGATTGATAGCTGGAAGATGTCAGGAACCGAACGAACAAACCTCTCTTTACACGGTGTCAAGGACATCTTTATCCTGCTCGAGACTGTCTGTGGGTTGACAAAACGCGTGGATTTGCCAGTACACCCATTGTTGCCGAAATGCCAAATTGTGGACAGTGTGATAGAAGAGTACGAAGGCAAAGTTATTAGGGATTTTTTGCTACACGCAAAACTGCCTTCTTTTCATCGGAAGCCAAACACTGGACGAAGTACGTCAACGACAGATGATCAAGCTGCATCCATTACGGACCTGCAGTTAGTTGCGCCGCGCGGTAGAGAGCGGAAAATTTCGGCTTTCCTTTTAAAGTCCCTAGAATCGTTGACATCGGAATGGGAAGTTCTACAGGACAATGTAACCGCAGAAATGTCTCGTCGAATGTTGGACCTCGCCATCGCAGCTATAACATTCGAAACACTGCTTATGTTCAACGGCACAGTGTCAAATCGTCAGGTTTTGCAAAGGGCCGCAAAAGTTATCTCTATCGTGACCCCTCGGTTGAATGAGAACCGCTGGACGGTAGCAGAAAAATCCCATGTTGCATCCGCTTTGGAGAGTATCGTTCACCATGTAGAACATTCGCGTGGCAAAAAGATTTGGGAGACGCTGTCTTGGCCTGGCACAAAGTCCGGAATCCAAGAGAAAATTCTAAGCAGCTCAACGCCTGACAGGACATCGCGTCGGGGAGCCTGCAGCACACGGCGAATCAGTTTTTTAAGGTTGATTTGGCAAAGCGCTGAAGTAGATCATTACGTTCTTTTCATCCTCTTTATTGACCCTCCCGTTTTTAGGTTCAAGAGACTCTCATGTCTGTTATTACTATTCTGCGTGAGGTACTTCGTAGGATGCTTGTGGACCCATCTGGCCTCTCCCATGCGCATCAGACAACAGATGTTGACGATAAAGATGGATTTGGACCTATTCGAACTACACCAGCTCATGGCTCATCTAGGACCATACAGACAGCGGAGGACAGTCAACCTGCTCAACAACTATTCCAAACTTGTGTCAGTTTTCTTACCTGTGGTCCATTTTTGCAGTCTGCCTCTGGAGAGCCAACCCGTGATAAAGAGCTCACAGAAATCGTTCTCAGATGTGCAGAGGACCAGCCTGCAAGATTTGGTCTGGTATGCCCTATCTTCCTCAACCACATTCGCCATGGTACCCTAAATCTGCATCTTAAACATCTGGATAGTTTTTTAAACCAGATGTCGGAATTATTGAAGCAGTATCAATTTGCTCGAAGCGAACGTATTCATCAGTTGGTTATCGACTTATTGGATTCTACTTTGAACATTTGGTTGACTCCACAGGCTCAATCCAACGATGTTGGTGAGATGGTAGGGGAGTTGTGCGCATGGCTAGCGAAGGCACTCAGGAAACAGAAGATATCAACATGGACCTTGCGTGATGCTTTGGCACAATTTTTGGACCGATACCTCTCCCTGGACCCCTCGCAAACCTTTTGGTCGACCACTGTGGACGATTTGCCGACAGCTCTGCTTCCCATGATGATTGCTGACCACGATATAAGGGTTCGCTTTCGGGCTGCCGTCCTCAACACACGCTTGTTCGACCTTGAAGTTCACACCGGAATATCGCCTACTTCGATGTACACTCTCGTGCAGAAGTGGTATACGGTCGATCTTGAAAAGTACGTCGTACAAAATCAACCTCTTGGGCTCCATCTCAATTCTTCTTTTAGATATGAGTATATGTTAACACGTATGCTTTCTCTAGGGAATATTATGATTGTCAGCTCTGCGGTTCGACGCGGACCCTACTGGCACTTGCTGGAAGCATGTTTATATTCCACTCTCTATTCCTCCCACATTGAAGCCATTCTTACCGGAGTCTCTCAAAGATTAGGGATGGCTTCTCTATCAGTCCTTTTCGAAGCCTACAGTTCTCAACTCGCTTATTCAATTCGTCAAACAGATGCCGATTTTTTTCGCTTCCCCCCTCATCTTTTGGGTTATTGCGACAGAAAACAATGTGCTGAAGCAACCTTTCGCGCATTTGCCCCCACCAATATTCTAGCCAATGGCGAGAAGCTGTTTGAGAATCACTGCAGAGTGCTACAAAAGTCATCGGTTGATGGTCTTCGCGATTGCTTTGGGGATATCGTTGGTGTTCAGATTGCAACATACATGGATGAAAACCAAGATAGCTCTGAGCTTGGTCGTCTTGTGAAGGAAAGAATGGCCCCAATATCCGACTTTGACCTTATTCTACAGCGAAATGTCGACAGTGTTGTTGCGACCATCTTGCGTGCCCTTGGCGATCAGGATTATTCCGACGATGGCCCCATTATCGAAGCACTGCGGAAATGCGATGGAACTGGGGAATTTGCCCACACCTTCCAGGTTTTGACCCGATATCGCATGTTCGATCCTCTGGTGATACACAAGCCCAACCTTCCTGCTTTCTCAACGCAGAGCATTCTCCAAAGCTGGTTTTGGTTTTCTTCACTGCTCCCTGACGCTATCACAAAAGCCACAACATATCACGTTCTGCACCAGCTTTTTGCCGATTTACAAAATACGCCGCTTGTGAACGAACAAAACAGGTTGATCAACGCCATCTCAGTTTGGATCGCTGTCCGCCACAAAGATTTCAATGACGTAACTTTACTGCACACAGTAACACATGGAGCTTCGCTATTCTTTGCTCAAACAGATCTGGCTCGATCTGCTCAATCAATCCTTGAATGGGCTTTCCGTCGGTATCGCAAAACGAGAATAAAAGACGCCCGCATCCCGAATATCTTGATCAGGTTGAGTTGCATCGCACACGACTACGCTCGCAATTCTTACGACCGGTCAACTTCAAACATGGGAAACGAAATGCTGGCATGGATAGATGACCAAGTTCATTTATTGGCCAAGGTGACAACGGAGATCGGGGATCTCATTTATCGGGCGCTTCTCGCTTGGCCGCATCAGCCCTCACCGCAACTACTGGAGGTTTACAACGACATCACCCTTGATAGCCTGGCCTCCGTGTTAAGTGACCATCAAATAACGTCCAATAAATTCAGGCTAGTCCGTCGCCTTCGTGATCGAGCTTTGGCAAGAGATTATAATGAAATGCAGTACTCAAAAACGGACTTTTGGCGCTTGAAAGAGTGCATGCCTTCTACTGAATATCTACAAGACGAAGACGTAGAAGCTTTCGCTGCACTCTTAACACTAAACCATGGGAAAATTGGCAGTTTCAACATTGAGCAACCGAATATGTATTCGCTTCGTCCTCGTCACCGACACAACGTCACGAAGAAAAGTCTGGCAGAGGGGACCATTGCTGCTCGCGATGCCATTACCCTAACCCTTCTTGGGATGTTGGAAGATGATAACCCGTCACACGTATCCAATGCTTATAACACGTTACGGCTTATCATGTCTGTTTCTACCGCAGAAGAGCTTCAAGCACAAATGCCTTCAGATTTTTATAGGGTGGAGCTAGATTATCTGAGAATTTATTGGCGCTCGCCTAACTCACGACCAAGCCGGAACTTAGCAGACCAGCTCAAATCGGACCTGTGTTTCGATGACTTTTCTCGATGGATATCAACAATTACGGTGTTGCTCACCGACTCATTGGCCACGGTTGATCCTTTTTTTGCACAACTCAACTCAATTTTGACTTCCGATCTGGCGTTCGCAGTACAAATACTGCCTGTCCTCGTCCATACCCTGCTCCAAGCAGAAAAAGCAAATAAGGTTACTGGTCCTTCCTTCCGTGCATTGTTGTCAAATTTCTTCACCAGTGCTCTGTCTGCAAAGAGTCCCGATATATCCTGTGTACGCGCAATCGTCGATATCGTGCTGCATTTGCGCTATTTTTCTCCCGGAACGAATGATGCTCTTGCTTACAACAAATGGCTTGATGTTGACTATACGTTGCTTGCCCAAAGTGCCGTTCTATGTGGCGCATATACAACAGCGCTTCTGTTTCTGGAACTTGCTTCTGAATCCAATGCGCAAAGTGTCGCGCAGGATCCATCTACAGAACAGGTCCTCTACGAAATCTATGCTCATATCGATGAACCCGATGGTTTTTACGGAATTAAAAGCAATGACCTTCAACGTTTCTTCGTCAAGCGGTTTCATCACGAGCAACAATGGGAAAAGGCTTTTCGATTTCACGGCGCAGCTCTTGAAGCAGGCGGTGAGCGCAATGACGAAGAAGGTCTTCTTAAAGCATTTCATTTCTTTGGTTTTGATCACCTCGCAATAGATACGCTACAAAATTCTCGGGGAAACCCATCCAGAACCCCTTCCGCGTCAATGAGCTATAAACTGGGGTGGAGGACGGAGACTTGGGACTTGCCAGACCGGGCAGAGAATGCAGCTAGCGTTTCATTGTACAAGTCGCTCAGGGCTATCTATCGTGAACGCGACCCACACGTTCTGGATGGCATCATTCGTACATCCCTCTTTGCCGAAATGGCTCGCATGAGGTCTTTGGGATCTGAAAATTTGGCTGAAATACGCGAGGCGGCTCAAGACCTTATGTGCTTGAATCAGATATCACAATGGAGGCAGGATTTCATTCAAGACAGATTGGAGACAAGGAGTTTTGATTCCGGCGACTGGGATGGCTTTGTAAATATTGGTTCTGGGTTCAAGTGCGTGGTCCGGGAGGAAATTTCTTACGGTTTGAGGGCTGATTTAGGACCAGCTTTTCTGATCTAGAGGCTCTTACGGCAACTCGTATCTCTCTTGTGCGATCTGTGAGGCAACGAGAAGAACGTCAGCGAATAGGCACGATTGTCACGCCGTTTGTGCAAAGTCTTATAGACATTGAGAAGAAAAGCCTGCTTCGTCTATCGCGAGCAGCGAGGGCATCCAACCAGGTTCAAATCGCTTTGAATTCCGTAGTCCGGGCCCAACGTTTGACCTTGAAACCTTCTTCAGAGGTTTCTGAAGAGTTCGCAAACGTCCTATGGCTGCAAAAGGAGGAGAAGCTTGCCGTACAATTCCTTCAAGACCTTGTTGATAATAGTGCCAACGTTCAATCTGCAGATATGTCGCGAAAGGCGATGTGGCTAGCCCGCTTGGTGAATTAAGCTTTTATTGGTCTAGCGTTGTACTTAACATATGTTTGTTTAGGGTACTTGGACATCTGATGCCTGCTTAGAAAAACCCGCTGATATATGGACTCGTTACTTCAATCCTTCTATCTCCTTGCTGGACGAAGCTAACGACGATAAACAGGATCTACTAGCTTCTCGTGCCACAGTATATCGCGAATGTGCAATTTTCTCTGAGCGTCAATATCATGCGACGTTGAAATCATCCGATGGTATCAGATGGAAAGTGTATGTCGACAGGAAAAAACAAGAGATTGAGAACCGTAGCATGGAGCTTGCGAGGACCCCAAATGATTCAGTTCGGAAAGGGCTGGAATTTGATCAGGCGAAGGCGCAAAAGCTTCTGCAAGAAGATAGCGAACTTTTCAGAAAGCATAATACTATTCGCGACAATTTTCTCAGGCAAGCTATTCACATGCATTCTCGTTGTTTAGAAGCTTCGGACGACTTTGATGATGATTCGGCGATACGTTTTTGCTCCCTCTGGTTCGCTAACTTCGACGATGAGTCTGCATTGGAAACTGTAAAGGATGCCTTAGAGCACATTCCCTCCCGCAAGCTTGTCTTCCTCGCGGTATGCCTTTCGCCCTTTGTATGCATGAAAGAGAAGAAGGCTAAAGTCTTTTTAAAGCATCAACTCACAGCACGACTTGCTACCCAGATGAGCAAAACCCAGGAAAATTTGCAACGACTTATCATGAGAATGTGTCGCGAACATCCATTCCATAGCCTTTACCAGGTATATTGCCTGCAACCTGACCGTCCCAACCATACGACAGCCAATAGAAGGCAGTCTGGCCGGCATTCTACATTATCTACGCAAACGGAACGAGGCGCGGCTGCAAGTAGTATCTTCGATCGACTCCGTGGCGATGAAACTGTCGAAAATCGCGTTCGAGACGTTGAGAGGCTTTGCGATGCATCATTGGAGTGGGCAAAACATCCTATTGCCAACGACCCACGGTTCAAAAACCGAACCAAACAACGTTTCAAGATTCCTGATGCTCTTTCCATTCGCAAGCTCACTCAACTCAGGGTCCCCGTTACAACCGCTAACACCCCGCTTGATTTAACAATGAAATATGAAGATTGCGTTTGGATTGATCATTACGAACCAACATTTACGACCGCTGGTGGTAACAACCTACCAAAGGTTAGTATATGTCATGGGTCCGACGGACAAAGGTACAAGCAACTAGTAAGGACATCCTTGAATTTCGCGTTTCTATGCAAGCCGCTTATTGCCTATCAGTTTAAGGGAGAAGGGAACGATGATTTACGACAGGATGCTGTTATGGAACAAGTTTTTGATCTCGTTAATAGTATCCTGCGGCGCGACCAGGAAACTCGACGGCGTGATCTGAAGGTTCGTGAATATAAGGTGATACCCCTTTCGCCTCGAGCTGGACTCCTCGAATTTGTTGGAAATACTTTCCCCTTGCGTGAATGGCTCCCCAAGGCGCACCAACTGTAAGTCACATACAGTGGCATCTCGGAGCGACAAATGAGTTTTCTTTAGGTATTACCCCGCAGATCCAAAATCTCACGATATATCTTTTCGAATGAAGAGTGTCCAGGAAGCTCACCGCCGCGAACCAGACAAGCAACTCGCATTCTTTCTTGATATACGAAAGAATTTTAGGCCTGTTATGAGGCACTACTTTACGGAAATTCACAAGACGCCTATCTCATGGTTTTCCATGCGCCTGAACTATACAAGGAGTGTAGCGACAACGTCCGTTGTCGGCCATGTGTTAGGTATTGGAGACCGACACATCTCAAACATTCTCCTAGACAATGTCACTGGAGAAATTATACACATAGATTTCGGCATAGCTTTCGATCAAGTAATTCTTATCGTCTCCGGATCAGTATATTGACTAACAATATTTTCCCAGGGAAAGCTACTCACCGTTCCTGAACGTGTGCCATTTCGCATGACTGCAGATATCATAGATGGGATGGGGACATCAGGAACCTCAGGAGTATTTCAAAGATGCGCCGAAGAAACGCTCAGAGTTCTCCGTGAAGAGTCTGATGTCATTATGACTGTCTTGGAGGTGTTCAAACACGACCCTCTGCACACTTGGTTGGCCTTTTAATTCTAAACCACGTATAACAAACCTCATTGATATTTCTTAAAGGACTGCGAGTGAGGTCAAAGTCAAACAGGCGCAATCTGATGTTCCCACTGCCACGACTATGCATGACACAAGTCGATTTAACCTTGGCATCGGTATTGACATGACTAGCGGCTCAGCCGACGAGGCGGCAGACCGTGCATTGAGCTCTGTTGCAAGGAAATTAGATAGGTCTCTAAGTGTGGAAAGCACAGTCAACGAGTTGCTTGCAGAGGCGACTGATCCATTGAATTTGGCTACTATCTTCCATGGTGAGAGCAGCAAATACATTTATTATTATGGAGCACTAGCACTAACACTATGACATAGGTTGGAGTCCTTGGATGTGACAAGCTTGAACTTTACGTAGACTATAAAATTCACCACCACCACCACCACTACCACCAACATGTATGAGTTAGTTGCTTCAAATTTCATTTGCAAATTATTATTCAATTGCAATAATCGAGCATGTATCTAGTAAATTGAAACGATCAAAAGTGTTCTTCCAAGTGGGATAAATATCTAGTAGCGCGGTAAGTCCCAGCCTGGCCACACCGTCAACGCGTCAACACCTATTTGCCCCCCACCCATATCGATACACACGCGTCTCCAACCTCCCAGACCGACTCGAATACATAGCAAACAAAGAAAGTATAAAACTGGGGGGAATATTGCATACATAAATACTAATTTTTTTCTACTGTTATATTTCTTCCAAAAAAAAAAGAGAACATGTCTGTAGAGAACAACAAGGACACTATAGATATACGATACAGTGGATTGAGACGTTGAGGGCGTCGGGATGAATAATGACATTAATTGCTTGAGCTGATTACTTGTTTTTGGCGATATCCCTTGCCGCTTTGATGAGGGGTGCCAAAGTCCGAAGAGGTTCTGAGAGTTTGAAAAAGGGATGCTGCGATACGATGATGATGAGCAAGAATTATCTTTACATTAAAGTGAGAAAAGGCTTGATGTACCTGCAAAAGCTCTGTAGCATTGGGCCGTTTTTCCGCATCGACTTCCAAAGTCTTGGCCAGATAATCACTGAACACCGATGATAGATTCTCTGGGTTCGCGATGGTTGGAGTACCATTTGTGGCAATAAGATAAAGAGCCTTCAGGGGGTTCTGATTCAAATAAGGGGGTTCTCCTTCAATCATTTCTAGAAGAAAGAGGGATATCTAAGGCACAAGGAAACGTCTGAAGGCCAGCGACGCACCGATAGCCATTATGCCCAAACTCCATATATCCACTTTCGGCCCGTACTCCTTGCGGGTGACAACCTCAGGAGCCATCCAATATGGTGTACCTACCATGGTAGTCCGCTTTGCATGAGCATCATCCGATATTTGAGCACAAAATCCGAAGTCAGCTAAGGTATTCAAAAAATAAAGTTAGTGGTGTTTGACTACGATGATCATTCTCCGCGGACGAGTGGTGATTCTTGTTGAAAAAATTGAGCGACTCACTCAGTTTGATATCTCCAACCATACTCAGAAGGACGTTGTCGCTCTTTATATCGCGGTGAATGACATTGTGCCGATGAAGATGTTCCAGGCCTTGACAAGTCTCCCTCGATACTGCTGCAATTTGGCCTTCCGTCATCAGATTGGCAGTGACAACATCCGTCAAAGAGCCTCCCTCCATATATTCCATAACCACCCACAGGTCGTTCTTGTGTAAGAACGAATCGATATAATTGACAATGTTGGGATGACGAGATGACCGCATAACAAGAATTTCATTAATGATAAGATCCTTTTTCGGTTGTTTCTCTAAATCCATTTGCTTGATGGCCACAGAAACATTGGTCCCGACTTGATACGCAGTATACACGCCGCCGGATGCACTGAAATATATCGATTACTCTGTATGGTGACTATTCTCGGTGGAAGAAAACTCACCCTTGACCAATCTTGACAAGATTTCGATACAGACGTGTTGGGTCCGCATCAGTACATATTTTTTGGAGTCGTTTGACAATATCCTCTTCCTTATTTTTGTCAACTTTCTTTTCCCGCCTTCGAGGAGTGGCAACACCAGAAATTTTGGCTAGGTTCGATGTGGCCGGACTTGGGGCTTGATTATGCACTCGCGGATCACTACGCTCTCTCGTGGCCGTTGCTGGGGAAGATGCACCAGATAGACTCTGTTTCAGGGGCAGATCAGAGGAAGATGAACCCGGCGATGGTTTTTTCTGTTGGACGATGCTAGATGGAGCTTGACCAGGTCGATCACGTGTCGTATTAGCACGGCCAAGATCTGCGGATTTGGAGACCTTGGTTGGGGCACGTTGTGATGTGGAACGATCGAGTGCCGGCGTAGCTGCGGAGGGCGGTGTAGGAGCAGGTCGATATGAAGTTGGTGCTACGGAAGACGTTAAAACCGACGCTTGGGCTCCCTGTTTTTTGGGAGGCGGTGGCGGAGATCGCTGGATGTGGCATCGGTATATGAAGAAAATCAATGAAAAAAGTCTCTCACTGGGTTTTGGAAGCTTTCCTCAATTCTCGACTGTAGAACAACATCTTGGGTACCCCCAACATTACCCAGTTTATCCCACACATCGCCATGGCCTTCCTGGTAAAATTTGACGATTTCCATGACGGCTTGTGGATTCTTTTCCTGTTCAGATCGCGAGATCCCACTCTCTTGTAATAGTTGTTGCCATTCCTTCGGTAGACCCGTAAACTCGCCTGTCGATGAGTTGAAACCTACATGGGTTAGGTGCACAGGATCGTAAGGAGTACTGATCTCTGGTCGCTTTGTCGGGTTGAACATCTCTGACATGAGGCCCAGAACGCCCTTCTTAGCCTTGCTTGTGGTGCCGCTACGTGACCGAATTCTCGCAGTAGCACTTCCGGGAATCGAGTTGACGTATTCGGTAGATGGGTTGGATGGGAGGGATTCCGAGGGATCTGCATAAAAATGGCCATCGTCTAATATAGGTGTTGATGGTGCTGACGATCGCCGGGCAGCGAGCTGAGTAGGGGTTGGAATGATATCATTCAGCGTAGCCGTGTTTACCCGAGAAGGACGAGGTGGCGGCGATGTACCAGCTGTCATTGCGCCCGATTTCAAAGCCTTACCGACGTGAGAGAGAGAATTCTCGCTGATGTTGGCTGCGAAGGGATCGTGTTCGAGAATACGAGGTGAGGGAGTAGCCAGTGCGAAACTGTTCTTGCGAGTGCGCGGGTTGGGCTTTTGAAGAGAATTGCGAACTCTTGGAGGACTTTGTGCTGGAGCAGATGCAGGTGGTGGTGACGAATCCGTGGGAGTCTTTGATCGGTAAGAGGGCTGTGGTGGTACAGGTGCTTGTCGGGAGGGTATGAACGCAGTTGACTTTGCCGCCTCTGCTGCAGTTCCAGCTAGAAGGGCTGAGTATTCCTGGATGGATGCCCTTGAAGGTATATGGTATTCTACCGTTTTCGACTGACGGTGTGATGGGTTGTTTGGAAAAGAACGTTGATGATTGATTGCACTTTGGGAAAAGGACATATCAGGGGTAAAAATCTGAAAGAGAAAGGGGTCGAAAGAAATCGAGAGACGTCCTTGTCTTGTGTAAAGAGGAGAAAGGTCCCTGATGACAGAGGATAGAAATTATAGGTGTGTTCGCACGATCGCGGAATGGGTATGTAATAAAAGGACCGTAATAGTTTGGGATTGGTTGTTTGGTTGTTACTGATATGACCGAGACCAAAAAATCCCGTGTTGACTAAGTTTTACGGGGATGTCGAGAACACTGTCTCGAGAGACGAGTAGAAGGAGGTGGTGGTGGTGGTACGGAAGGAAGGTGGTGGCCGCAGTGGAGATGCAACAATTATCCCAACCTACAATAACGCGTGACGTCACATCCTATAATTCATTAACTAAGCGTAAATTTGTACGGGATTTATGCCATAACCAATGCCGAGGAGGACGGCAGAGGACGCCAAAATGGATGGCGGATGCGAATTGTAACCAAATATCTATCTTCTAAGTACGTTACTGACGGGGCTTAAGCGGTTTTCCAGCTTCAACCCAGCCAGTACGTCGTATGGTTACAACTGTGTTCCGCATGAGCATGTAATTCCATTGTATGGAACCACTCGAAAGGCTCTAGAGGCTTTCAAGCTTCGGGCTTGCTTGCTGAAGACACCCTCTGAGATCAAGCTAACCCTGATATCTTGGCACCTTAAAGACATTATTTCTGCTTGCTTTGACTCTGCCTGTCAATCCAAAGAGCCCTTGGGCAATGGCGCGTACGCTCGAGCGTTGACTATCAAGGCTGAAGTTGAATTTCTGCGGTGGATACAGCACGAGGTTCGTTCATTTTCCTCCGAAAAGTGAACTAAACCTTGAACTAGTTTCCTGACACAGCCCGGACCTCAATCCCTGTCTCAAAGATTCATCTTTATTCCAGTACTCCCAAAACCCAGTAGGAGCGGAATCGGTTTTCATGGATCTCTTTCCTGGTCGTCGATTTGCCGATTGCTTCGAGGAATCAATTTATGAACAAAAGACTAGGGCGACAGATCCGGCCAATGTACCATCACTTGACACCTCCTCTTATTGTGGCAGCATGAGACATAATCAATCGCTCACGGATGGTCAGCACTCACCCAGATACGTCTCTGCGGCATTCGCCCCTCCACCACAGGGCTCGCTGATAACGACCTTTCAATTCTCTCAAGGGGATCTCAGTGAAGCGAACATCTTTCTCGATCCTGAAACAGGCGCAGTCACTGGTATAATTGACTGGGAAATTTCGGGATTTCACCCAGCATGGCTTACTGCCGCTGGCCCGGCATGATGATTATTCTAACTTCACGGTGGAAGATCACCAACCTGGTCCCGATGGATATGAAGACCTTACAGAGGATGATCGAAGGCTTCTAGAATACTTTCGCACCGTCCTGGGTGAACGGAACCCCCGAGCTACTGCAACATCTTGTTGAGCTATGTGCGATTTTTTACATCTTGTGCCATGAGTTCCCCGGCAATGTTAAAGTGTGAGAAATGTGAATGGGACCTCAGTGCAAAGGACACCGTTTCCTTTTGACCTTGAGAGCTGCATCCTGGAAAGTCTTGACTATGCGAAGGTAAGTCGACCTTGCTACTTTGGCTTTAGCTCACACTTCCTCAGCCTACATTGCAGAGATGAGAAACCTAGCTTTGCTTATCCCCGTCATGTCCCGATGACTTGTGCTGAAATAATTACGAATTTTGTATCCAGACGTCCACATAAACCAAAACGTCGCAAATAAGATTGAATTCGTCCGAGTCTGCCTCCTACAATGTTCCTAGCACTTCACCTGAAACCATCGAACTACAAACTGTCTTCTTCTGGGATGCTTTTAAAGTTAGATGGTTGCAGCTAAGAAGCCCCTATCAAGACACCCCGCCCTTGGCTTTATGACAAGAATCAGATCACGCGAGTCCGAAAACTGCACACGAGGGTACCAAACTGTCGAAATAAATTATAGTGATAAATGGAAAGAGGCGTTCCACATCAGTGGATAAAATAAGATAGGCGCCACCACTACTGAATTTATGCGTGTAAATAGATAACTTTGAGCAAAAATTCTTCTTAGTGGACTTATCATTTGAGAAAATCGCTACCTTACTATGAGTATGATGTATATATTTCCTTATATGTACTTATGTTACAAATTTGACCGGCAACTTTGAATGCTAGTTTTACGGCCCTAGATCTCGGCAAGCCTTCTTCTGTCACATGCATTGTTACGAGGCGAAAAAGTGCCACAAGACATAAGTCCACCTGGCCCATGTGCTACTAGCTAGTAAGTACTGCTAGTCTCGCTGCTTCTTGTACTTAATTTTTGTGCCATGCGATCTTCTAGGTCATGCCGGGTCCGCTGCCCGCATGAGCATTGAGTACTGACATGTTAAAAACATCCTAGTATTTCACATGTTTTTAATGTTAATAACATCGGGGGGTCCCAAAGGACCATATGTTATATAGGAGTTGGTTCCAACTACCAATTTTCACCCTGTTTCACCCAACCAAATGTAGTCTCACAATCTGGACACTGCTGGCACTCGAAGGTACCGACAAGGCTGACCGACAATGCATAGTTAAACGGACCGGCGGCTCTTCGACCGCGATGGCTGCATACAGTCGAACTCCTCTTAACCCTCGGGGGACGGCCGACCCAATGGGTTATAAGGACTCATGAAGATATGCTAAAAATAGGATAAAGTTTTAGGGGAATCTGAGCCTATTTCAAGCGAATACCCAGACTATTTTAGTCTATTCATGACCGAAAAAATGAATAACATTTCTAGTATTAGTAAAAAGCGGTCGCGGCCCTGTCTCTTGCAGTACATACTAACTTAGTACAGGTTTATTCTAATGTACAATATTTACGTCCAATTTGTACCGACAATTTATGGATTTTGCCAGCAGAGGGGGCTGGTATGCAAATCCCCGCATCTCAAGTCGGGAGTAGGCGTGGCTATAGACTCGTGACCAGTCGGAGAATGAAGATGAGGAGGGGAGACAGCGTCACGTCACCTCATAGAGGGAACGGTCACAGGTCTAGCGTGGGCTACAGGATATAAGGAGTTACTATGGAACATGACTCAGATTTTGACTTAATCTTCACCTTCGTCAATTGCAACCGCTGTAGCTTCTTCGCTTCGACCATCGGTGACTATCGATTTCGTTCAAACGTTCAAACGTTCAAGTGCAAGCTCAAACATTCCATACATAGTTTCATTCTATGTAAGGATATAAAAAACTACTTGCGGTTACAGTCAGTGAAAATACGCCGTTGCGTCCAAGACTCTCCACGCCAAATTCGCGCCCATTTCTTGAGGTCATATCACAGATGGGTGACAAATGTTAAATTCTAAAAACAGCCATCTCGTCAGGCTGGCTACGGGAGACTAAGGTCATATGCATTCCGACTTCCCAGCGACCCGTGCGTCAAGGTCCAATGGTCAATGTGACTCCAAAATATAGGCGACGTTTGTTCAGAATATAACAGTAGGATCATGTGGCTTGGCAGGTGGTCGGAACTGGTTTAAATTTTGATCTTGGTCGATTTAGCAAGTGAATAGTTATAATTAGACGACGCTTTTAAAGGCATAATGGTACGGCTCATCTTCTGTGCATTCTGCTACTTTCGTCAGAATGTTTGCCTTTTCGTTGTGGGCAGCTACAATTGGGCTTATCTCTTTCTCCTCAACGAATACAGTTAACGCTTTGAACAATGGCGTTGCGCGTTTGCCTAGTAAGTGATGTCTTTAGGAGGTTGAGTGTCTATACTGATGTCGACCAGTTTTGGGCTACAACAGTGAGTGATTTAAAGTCGGTTTTCTTTTGTTTCACCGTTCAATCGATATCAGCGTGGAATGCTTATCAGGTTGGACCAAAAAATTCGTCGATTGGGCCGCCAGCTTACTGTCGACTATAGTGCAACATCGACGAAGACCTCATGTTAACCACGGCACAGTTGATGAAATCTCTAGGTCTTCAGGTAATTGTTCCATTCAGACACTGATTTACGCCGAATCATTTGTTCGCAGGCTGCAGGATACAACTACGTCAACATCGACGATTGTTGGGCTGAAAAAAACCGAAGCGCTAATGGCGATCTAGTTGAAGGTCAAGCCTATCTTTCATATATGACAGGTCGACTGACGAGGTTCTTTTTTGTAGACCAAGTCCGCTTCAAAAATGGCCTTACCAAACTTAATCAGCAGATTCATGCTTTGGGATTGTAAGTGATCAATAGTTTTATTTTGTTCACTTGGCCCTACTGATGTGGTCACTTTACAGCAAAACTGGGATAGTAAGTACTATCTTGTTGCGTCTTGGTGCAACACCTAATACTCCACCTGCCATGGTTAGTATGGCGACTCTGGCTGGTTCACCTGCGCAGGATATCCTGGCTCCTTCTCTAACGAACTTCGCGACGCTTCTACTTTCCAGAAATGGGGTTTCGATTACCTCAAGTATGAATGTACAACTTGTGCTTGATTAACAGTCATGTTGAACCTTTTTCTGTTGCAGGTACGATAACTGCGCTAGTAAGTATAAAATCTTTAGCTTCCTGGGACGAACCTTATGTTCGATGTAGTTCCTTATGACGACATCATTCGCCAAGGAATCGTTGGAAGTAAGTTGTTGCTGGTATTTCCATGTTGACGTGAGGTTGCTGTACCGATGATCATTTATTAGAGTATCAACGTATGGCTGATGCCCTTGCTCAAGTCGGGGAAAGTGCCGGAACGCACTTGGTGTATTCACTTTGTGAATGGGGTTGGGTGAGTCTGAAATTACTTTCCACATATCTTGATTAGTTATTGAAGTCTGTTTTAGAGCCAAGTCTGGCTGTGAGAGAGATCACTTTTTTTTGACGTCAATTGCTGAATTTTTATCTGGATCTCAAGATGGGGTGCTTCGATGGGACACAGCTGGAGGGTGAGCTTCTTGCCATCATTTTTTAACGAGAATACGTTGACATAAAACCCTCGATCAGACTACGGGCGACATTGCACCTAAGTGGGACTCTCTTGCCTCCATCATCAACTTGTACGCTAGCGCTTGTTTTCGTTGACGATAGCTTACTTGGTCTGTTCTTCTATAGCAACTCGTTCTTAACCCAAGCAACCGACTTCTACGGCCGCAATGACTTGGATATGGTGCGCTTGCCCTTTCTTTATTGAAGCGAACATCTACTTATCCAACCTTAGTTGCAACTGTGAGTCGTCTCAATGTAGTGCCTTTTTTTTTCTTGAAGCGAGTTCGCGCGTCAATCACAGGGGAAATGGCGACCTCACGCATGAAGAATCTAAGTCGCATTTTACAGCTTGGGCCTTAATGAAGTCTCCGCTTTTGGTTTGTCGCCTCTCTCGTCATTCAAGTTCTACTGATCCCTATCTAATCTATCAGATTGGCACAAATGTAAGGATCCTTGCTTCAACAATATATATTATAGAGAAACAAACATCGCCAATAGCTTTCGGCCATCACCCCAGATATTCTCGAGATCCTCACCAACAAAGAGATTTTGACGATTAATCAAGATCCAGTGGCGGGTCAAAGTATCTCGCCTTTCCGATGGGGTATAAATGTGAGTGTGCTCTTGGCCCACTGATTAATTCAATTAACTTAATCTTCCTTTTAATTAGCCAGATTGGACAAGCAACAGTTCTTTCCCGGCTCAATATTGGAGTGGTCCTACTCAAGATGGAACTGTGTTCATGCTAGTACGTTTGCTTTCCATGCTAAAGCGGGGGTATGATTTTGGAGTGCTAACTTTACAGTAGCTGAACACCCTTAACAAACCCTGGACCATGACCTTCAATCTTACAGAATCCCCGTTTATTCGGGCAGGTCGTCAGTATTCTGTGAGGGTAAGTCTATCCTCAGCTCGTGTCCTCAAAGGAATATAAGTGAAGCTTTGAAACTAGGATCTATGGGCACATACTGATAACGGCACGGCTGTCAGAACGTTTACTGCCCATGACGTCCCTCCACATGGAGTAGTCGCTCTTTTGTTGAAGGATGCTGGAGATGAACCCTTAGGTCTATTCCCGCCCTGCAGTGTCTGGTCCCAATGCATTGATAAGAATGGCACACATATCGGTGGCTTTTGATGCTGCCGTCCACTTTGACTCGATGCAAGGTTTTTTATGTATATAAATTGATGTTGTATATCAAAGCTATGAAATTCGATAAAGTCGCATCATGCAAAGTTGACAAAAAAAGTAAAAATTTCCCACACCTCCGAAGGATCATCGATCAGCCTTCCAAATTTCAATTTCAGCGCATTCTATTGTTCAAATTTACCATTTAAGGAATCTGTACTTTGAAATGTTGGCCGAACCCCTCAAAAAAAAAGAGCGCAATCGCTTTCTTTTCTGAAGAGTGGAGAGATCCCAAAGTTTGGTGAATTTGTATCGAGCCATCTTCCCAAATCAGTCAACGACAGCTTCTGTTAAGCTCGGAGTTCGGACGGAGATGTCGGGTCCGAAGTCGTGCGAGGCGTTGGCTTCAACTTGTAGGTTGCGCCGCTCTCTTGCTGGATGCCTCGAATTTCGGAGGTCCGGACGGAGTAGGAGAGTCCGGAGTCGAGCCGAGAAGAAGCTTAAGAAGATGAGAGCGAGTTAAGGAGAAGTAGGTTGCTAAGTTGATATTCGAACTAGCGAAATACATACAACAAACTGGAGTATTTATACTGAAGCAGAACATAAACATATAAGGAGTTATCGTGAAGAGCATATGG
>Ga0193743_1000841_pt1 | contig 23886 bp, 20 predicted proteins | sample L2c2metaG_FD_143038 | JGI IMG/M metagenome (GOLD analysis project Ga0193743, IMG submission 143038) | Soil microbial communities from a riparian zone of the East river system, Colorado, United States - L2c2 | ecosystem: Environmental > Terrestrial > Soil > Riparian zone | place: USA: East River... | reverse complement strand
GAGCTTTCCGCGGGCCCGGGTGGTGCTCAACGAGATCGCCAAGGACCCCGCACGCTCGATGATCGTGATCGACCCGGTGATCACCGATACGGCGAAGCTCGCCGACTTCCACCTGCGCGTGCGCCCCGGCACCGACGCCTGGTGCCTGGCGGCGCTGGCCGCGGTGCTGGTGCAGGAGGATCTCTGCAACGAGGCCTTCCTGACCGACCACGTCAACGGCTCGGACGCCGTCCGCGCGGTGCTCGCCGACGTGCCGGTCGCCGACTACGCGCAGCGCTGTGGCGTCGACGAGGAGCTGCTGCGTGCAGCGGCTCGCCGGATCGCGGCCGCGGGAAGCGTGTCCGTGTTCGAGGACCTCGGCATCCAGCAGGCGCCCAACAGCACGCTGAGCTCCTACCTGAACAAGCTGCTCTGGATCCTGACCGGCAACTTCGCCAAACGTGGTGCCCAGCACCTGCATTCGTCCTTCGCGCCGCTCTTCGGCGTGGCCGGCGTCGGCCGCACTCCGGTCACCGGGGCGCCGATCATCGCAGGCCTGGTACCGAGCAACGTGGTGCCCCAGGAGATCCTGACCGAGCACCCCGGCCGGTTCCGGGCGATGATCGTGGAGAGCAGCAACCCCGCCCATTCGATCGCCGACTCGGCCTCGGTGCGCGAGGCACTGGAGTCGCTGGAGTTGCTCGTCGTCATCGACGTGGCCATGACCGAGACGGCCCGGCTCGCCCACTACGTTCTGCCCGCCGCCAGCCAGTTCGAGAAGCCGGAGGCGACGTTCTTCAATTTGGAGTTCCCGCACAACACGTTTCATCTCCGCCATCGGGTGATGGAGCCCTTGCCGGGCACGTTGGCCGAACCGGAGATCTGGGCGCGGCTGGTGCGGGCGCTCGGCGTCGTGGACGACGACGAACTGAAGCCGCTCCGCCGCGCGGCCGAGCAGGGCCTTGACGCCTACGCGCAGGCGTTCCTCGCCGCCGTCAGCGCCAACCCGGCGTTGGGCCGGGTGTTGCCGTTCGTTCTGTACGAGACCTTGGGGCCGACGCTGCCCGAGGGGCTGGCCGGCGCGGCCGCGCTGTGGGGCCTGGCCCAGAAGACGGCGATGGCCTACCCCGAGGCGATGCGCCGCGCCGGTCACCCCGACGGCAACGCGTTGTTCGAGGCGATCCTGTCGGGCCGCTCGGGCGTGACGTTCACCGTGCACGAATACTCCGACGACTTAGCCCTGATCACCCATCCGGATCACCGGATCGCGGTGGAGATGCCGGAGATGCTCGACGAGATCCGCGCGCTGCGCGCCGCCCGTACCGCGCACACCAGCGCCGAGTTCCCGCTGGTGCTGTCGGCAGGCGAGCGTCGCGCCTACACGGCCAACGACATCCTGCGCGACCCGACCTGGCGCAAGAAGGACACCGACGGAGCGCTGCGGATCAGCGCCGAGGACGCGAGTGCCATCGGCGTGACCGACGGCGACCGCGCGCGGATCACGACCGCAGCGGGCAGCGCCGTGGCGACCGTCGAAGTCAATGACGCCATGCTGCCAGGACACGTGTCGCTGCCCAACGGATACGGCCTCGACCACGTCGACGCCGACGGCCGGTCCAGCACCCCGGGAGTGGCACCGAATGCGTTGACGTCGACGGAATGTTGTCGGCCGCCGTCACCGTAAATAAGGGTTGCCTAACCATAGCGCGGCGGGCGGAGGTCGGAACTCCCTACACGATTTCGTTGCCGTCTGAAGAATTCATCCACAGGCGGGCCCGTCATCCACAAGCCGTAATCCCTTGTGTCACTTTGGTTTCAGCTGTCACATTTCCGGTTGCCCTGTCGGTGGTTCGAACTAGTGTTCGAGTATGAGTTTGAGTGCCGTCCCGGACTACGAGGACTGCGAGGACCATGTCGTGGTCCTCGATGCACTCGATGCCGCGGTCGATGCGCTGGCCTGCCTGGATGTGGGCGCGTTGAGTCACGTGCAGCTTCTGGACGTGCTCGAACGCACCGAGGTCGCCGTGCGCCGGCTGCCCGTGCCGGGGCATCGGATGATCAACCGGCTCAAGGGCGAAGCCAACCCCATCACCCTGGGTGCCACCTCCTTGACCAATCTGCTGGCCGAGCGGTTGCGGATCAGCCGCACCGAGGCCAGCCGGCGCATCGACTGCGCCAAGGACCTCGGCCCCCGCACCACGCTGCTCGGGGAACCACTCGACCCGCTGTTGCCCCGCACCTCTAACGCCCAGGCCCGCGGCGATATCGGTGCCGAGCACATCGCGGTGATCCGCGGCTTCTTCACCCACCTACCCGACGCCATCGACCCCACCACCGGTGCACAAGCCGAAACCACCCTGGCCCGCGTCGCGACCACCCTGACTCCGGAGGAGTTGCGGCAGGCCGCCAATCAACTGCTGGCCTACCTGCACCCCGACGGCGACTTCTCCGACGCCGAACGCGCCCGCCGACGCGGCGTCACCGTGGGCCCCCAACGCCCCGACGGCACGAGCACGATCAGCGGCTGCCTGGACCCCCAAGCCCGCGCCATCTGGGATGCCGTCATGGCCGCCTGGGCAGTCCCAGGCAAGTGCAACCCCGACGACCAATCACCGGTCCTCGACGGTGACCCAGACGAGGCCACCGTGCAGCAGGATCAACGCACCCCAGCCCAACGCCACCACGACGCGCTCACCGCGATGGGCCGCGCCATGCTGGCCTCTGGACAACTCGGCTCACACCACGGATTGACGACCACGCTCGTCGTCACCACCAGCCTGGCCGACCTGGAAGCCGGGACCGGGCATGCGGTGACCGCGAGCGGGGTGCTGTTACCCATGTCGGACGTGATCGCGATGGCCTCCCACTCACACCACTACCTGGCGGTGTTCGACAAGGGCACCGAGATCGCCCTGAACCTGTACCGCAGCAAGCGGATCGCCTCACCCGGGCAGTGGCTCGTGCTGCAGGCCAAGTACCGGGGCTGCACCTTCCCGGGCTGCACCGTCACCGCCGACCACAGCCAGGCCCACCACGCAACCCTGGACTGGGGCAAGGGCGGGCAGACCAACATCAACGACCTCACCCTGGCCTGCGGACCCCACAACAACATCATCAACACCAACGGATGGACCACCCGACAACTCCCCGACGGCCGCACCCAATGGATCCGACCACCCCACCTCGACACCGGACGGACCCGCACCAACAACTACCACCACCCCGAACGCATGCTCACCGACCCTGATGAGGACGTCGGCTCTGATGAGGACGTCGGCTCAGATGAGTAATGAGTCGGCCTACTCCCCTGCGATCAGCACGTCGCGCACGACCGCGTCGGCGAGCAGGCGGCCGCGGTCGGTCAGGACCAGGCGGTCGGCCCGCCGCTCGGCCAGTCCGTCGGACACGGCCACGCGAGCGCGGGCCGACTCGGCGTCGGTGAGCACGCCCATCGGCAGCCCCTGGCGCAGTCGTAGCCGTAACATCACGTCCTCGGTGTGCCGGTCGGTGGCATTCAGTTCCTCGGAGTCTGCGATGGGCAGCAGGCCATCGGCCAGCGACTGCGCATACGCGTTGGGATGCTTGACATTCCACCAGCGGGTCGTGCCCACGTAGCCATGCGCACCGGGCCCGGCGCCCCACCACTCGCCGCCGTCCCAGTAGCCGAGGTTGTGCTTGCACTCGCCGCCGGGACGGCTCCAGTTCGACACCTCGTACCAGTCGAAGCCGGCGTCGGACAGCCGTGCGTCGAGCAGTTCGTAGCGCCGCGCATTCACGTCGTCGTCGGGCGCGGCGATCTCACCGCGCCGCACCCGTCGGCCCATCGCGGTGCCGTCCTCGACGACCAGCGCATAGCCGGACACGTGGTCGACGCCTGCATTGATTGCGGCGTCGACCGAGCGGCGCAGGTCGTCGTCGGTCTCCCCCGGCGTGCCGTAGATGAGGTCGAGGTTGACGTGGTCGAACCCGGCGGCGCGGGCCTCCGCGGCGGCTTGCAGCGGCCGCCCCGGGGAGTGCACCCGGTCCAGCGTCGCCAGCACGTGCGGGGCCACCGACTGCATCCCCAGCGAGATGCGGGTGAAGCCGGCAACGCGCAGGTCGGCGAACAACTGCGGTGAGGTGGATTCCGGGTTGGCCTCGGTGGTGACCTCGGCGCCGTCGGCCAACTCGAAGTGGTCGCGGATGGCGTCGAGCACGGACCGGAGCCCGTCCCCGCCGAGCAGCGACGGCGTACCGCCGCCGACGAACACCGTCCGCACCACCGGGGGTACGCCGAGCTTCTGGGCGGCAAGTGCGAGCTCAATGCGAAGCGCCGCCAGCCAGCCGTCGGGGTTGGCGCCGCCGAGTTCGGCCGGCGTGTAGGTGTTGAAGTCGCAGTACCCACAGCGGGTCGCGCAGAACGGCACGTGGACGTAGATGCCAAACGGCCTGCTCGGCGTGGGCACCAGGCCGGGCAGGCGGGCAGGTGCCGCGCGGACCGTCATACCACCAAGTGTTACTCGGCCTCCGCCGGCCAGATCGTCCGGATTCCGGTTGACAGGGGTGCCGATGGGGTGCCAGCAGCGATGACATGCCTCGACAGGAGCGCGATTCTGGGTTCAGGAGCGCCGTTTAGCGGCCAATGGTTGAGGAGTTTCCATGCGCACTGAATGAACCTCTTGGTCAAAGATCAGACAGCATTTTGCTCACCCTGAGCGCAAGTTTGTCCCGGTTAGGGCCGGTGACGGGGTCCGTGGCACAATGGGCGACGTGCTCGCCGCCCTCAGCTCAACCAGCCGCGTATCGCTCGTGGCGCGGCGGCACATCGACTTCAAGCGCGTTTGTAGCTGTTGCTGTCTGCCTTGACGCGCTTGATCTAGGACCCAGCCCACCCGAACACTTTCAGCTGGCCGCCGGATCTGCGCCGCCGGCCAGCCACCGGTGAACGCGCGTGATTCGAACGCTTGCTCCTCTGAGAAGGGGCCAACCAATGACCCAGGCAGACGCCAAACCACACCGCACATCAGCCGGCTCGCCGGCCCCTGCCAAGCGACCACGTGGCGAAGGCCAATGGGCGCTCGGCTACCGCGAACCGCTCAACCCCAACGAGCAGTCCAAGAAGGACGACAACCCGCTCAACGTGCGGGCCCGCATCGAGGACATCTACGCCAAGGGCGGCTTCGAGAGCATCGACAAGGGCGACCTGCGCGGCCGTTTCCGCTGGTGGGGCCTCTACACCCAGCGCAAGCCGGGCTACGACGGCACCTGGACCGGCGACGACAACACCGACATGCTCGAGGATTCCTACTTCATGCTGCGGGTGCGCTGCGACGGCGGCGCGCTGACAGCCGCGGCCCTGCGCGCGCTGGGCGGGATATCCACCGAGTTCGCCCGTGACACGGCCGACATCTCCGACCGAGAGAACGTCCAGTACCACTGGATCCAGGTCGAGGACATGCCGGAGATCTGGAAGCGGCTTGACGAGGTCGGCCTATACACCACCGAGGCGTGCGGCGACTGCCCCCGCGTCGTGCTGGGCTCACCGCTGGCCGGCGAGTCGCTCGACGAGGTCATCGACGGCACCCCCGCGATCGACGAGATCGTCCGCCGCTACATCGGCAAGAAGGAGTACTCCAACCTGCCGCGCAAGTTCAAGACCGCGATCTCGGGTCTGCAGGACGTGGTGCACGAGGTCAACGACGTCGCGTTCATCGGCGTCAACCATCCCGAGCACGGGCCCGGTTTCGACCTCTGGGTGGGCGGCGGCCTGTCCACCAACCCGATGCTGGGTCAGCGGGTCGGTGCCTGGGTGCCGCTCGACGAGGTGCCCGACGTCTGGGAGGCCGTGGTCAGCGTGTTCCGCGACTACGGCTATCGGCGGCTGCGGGCCAAGGCGCGGCTGAAGTTCCTGATCAAGGACTGGGGCATCGAGAAATTCAGGAAAGTTCTCGAAGAGGAGTACCTGAAACGGCCTCTCATCGACGGCCCCGCGCCGGATCCGGTGACGCGCCCGATCGACCACGTCGGCGTGCAGCGGCTCAAGAACGGGCTGAATGCCGTGGGCGTCGCGCCGATCGCGGGACGGGTGTCCGGGACCATCCTGTCCCAGGTCGCCGACCTCGCCGAGGCGGCAGGCTCGGACCGCATCCGGTTCACCCCGTATCAGAAGCTCGTCATCCTCGACGTGCCCGACGACAAGCTCGACGAGCTGAAGGCGGGGCTGGACGCTCTGGGCCTGCCTGCCCAGCCGTCGCACTGGCGGCGCAACCTGATGGCCTGCACGGGCATCGAGTTCTGCAAGCTGTCGTTCGCCGAAACCCGCAAGCGCAGCCAGACGCTGGTTCCCGAATTGGAGAAGCGGCTCGAGGACATCAACGCGTTGCTGGACGTGCCCGTGACCGTCAACATCAACGGCTGCCCGAACTCGTGCGCCCGCATCCAGGTCGCCGACATCGGCTTCAAGGGTCAGATGGTCGACGACGGCGACGGCCCGGTCGAGGGTTTCCAGGTGCATCTGGGCGGGAGCCTCGGCCTGGACAGCGGATTCGGCCGCAAGCTGCGCCAGCACAAGGTGGTCTCCAGCGAGCTCGGGGACTACATCGAACGGGTGGTGCGCAACTTCGTGAAACAACGCGAGGACGGCGAGCGTTTCGCTACGTGGGCAGTGCGAGCAGACGAGGCGGACCTCAGGTGACAGACGTGATGACAGAGCGCGAACTGGTCGAGTTGGCCGAGCGGGGCGCAGACGAACTGGACGGCGCCAACGCCGAAGAGTTGCTGCGCTGGACCGACGAGCACTTCGGCGGCCACACCGGAGCCGGGCTGCCGGCGACATCCGGATACGTCGTCGCGTCCAACATGCAGGACGCGGTGCTGGTGGATCTGGCGGCCAAGGTCCGGCCCGGCGTGGACGTGCTGTTCCTGGACACCGGATACCACTTCGTCGAGACCATCGGGACCCGTGACGCCGTCGAGGCCGTGTACGACATCAACGTCGTCAACGTCACGCCGGAGCACAGTGTGGCCGAACAGGACCAGTTGCACGGCAAGAACCTGTTCGAGCGGGACCCGAGCGCGTGCTGCCGGATGCGCAAGGTCGAACCGCTGAGCAAGGCCCTGCTTGGTTACACCGCGTGGGTGACCGGTATCCGCCGGGTGGAAGCGCCCACACGGGCGAACGCCCCGCTGATCAGCTTCGACAAGGCGTTCGGGCTGGTGAAGATCAACCCAATCGCGGCCTGGTCCGACGAGGACATGCAGCGCTACATCGACGCCAACGACGTCCTGGTCAATCCGCTTGTCTACGAAGGATATCCGTCGATCGGCTGCCTGCCGTGCACGGCCAAGCCGGTCGAGGGTGCCGACCCGCGCAGTGGTCGCTGGGCAGGTCAGTCGAAGACGGAGTGCGGGCTGCACGCGTCGTGACCGGCAGACACATCCCCGAGTCGCTGCGCTCCTGCCCGCCGACACTCATCCTCGCCGCGCACGGAAGCGCCGATCCTCGTTCGGCCGCGGTGACGCACGCCTTGGCGGGCCGTCTGCGGCGGCTGCGGCCGTGGTTGGACGTCCGTGCCGCGTTCCTGGAGCAGTGCGGGCCGAACCTGAGCGACGTCCTGGTCGACGTCGGCGGGCGCCCGGGTCGGACAGTGGTGGTGCCGATGCTGCTGGCAGACGCCTACCACGCTCGAGTCGATATCCCTGCGGTGATCGCGGCGTCCGCAACGGTGGTCACGGAGGCCGACGTGCTTGGCGAGGATCCGGCTTTGATCACCGTCCTCGGACACCGCATGACCGAGGCCGGGGAATCCAGCAGTGATCGCGACCTCGGCGTGGTCGTGGTGGCGGTGGGCTCCTCGAACGAGGCCGCGAACGCCAGGACGGCGACGGTGGCGCCCGCGCTGGCGGCACGGACCGAGTGGGCCGGCGTCGAGGTGGCATTCGCGACCGGGCCGCATCCGACGGTCGCCGAGGCGGCGCAGCGACTGCGGGATCGCGGCGCCCGCCGGCTTGTCGTTGCCCCGTGGTTTCTGGCTCCCGGCCGGATCACCGACCGGGTGGCGCGGTCCGCCGCGACTCTTGGCATCTCGATGACGGCGCCGTTGGGCGCGCACAACTTGGTGGCCGCCGCGCTGCTCGATCGGTTCGACGAGACCCGCTCGGCGCGGCGCCGGGGCCTAGTCGCTCAGGCCACGTAGTTTCAGGCCTTCGTCAGTGTTGCGACGTCGTCGGCTTCGTCGGTGGCAGGCAACTCGGTGCCGCCGGGGATCGGCGGAACCCGGGTGGCGCGGACGTACACGGTGTCGCCCTCCTTCAGCCCGAGCGCCTCGGCGTCGCCGCGGGTGATCTGCGCGGTGAATGGGGCGTTGTTCGCTGCAGCGGTGAGCTCGACGCGAATCTCGAAGCCCAGCACCACGATCCGGTCGATGGTGGCGCGGATGACGCCCGTCGATGACACGCTGCCGTCGGCCTGCGCAATCGCCATGTCGGGGTTGCGGCCCACCCGGATGTCGTGCGGTCGCACCAGCGTGCCGTTCAGCGAGGACACCGCACCGAGGAACGACATCACGAACGCGTTGGCCGGGCTGTCGTACACCTCGGTCGGCGAACCCACCTGCTCGATGCGGCCCTTGTTCAGCACCGCGATTCGGTCGGCCACGTCGAGCGCCTCGGCCTGATCATGCGTGACCAGCACGGTGGTCACGTGGACCTCGTCGTGCAGGCGGCGCAGCCAGGCGCGCAGATCCTCGCGCACCTTGGCGTCCAGCGCACCGAACGGCTCGTCGAGCAGCAGCACTTGCGGGTCCACCGCGAGCGCGCGGGCCAGGGCCATCCGTTGGCGCTGGCCACCGGAGAGTTGATTCGGGTAGCGGGTCTGGAAGCCGGCCAGCCCGACGATCTCGAGCAGGTTGTCGACCTTTTCCTTGACCTCTGCCTTGGGACGCCTGCGGATCTTGAGACCGAACGCGACGTTGTCGCGCACGGTGAGGTGCTTGAACGCGGCGTAGTGCTGGAAGACGAAGCCGATGCCGCGACGCTGCGGCGGCACACCCGTGACGTCCTCACCCTTGATGGTGATGGTGCCGGTGTCGGGCTGGTCGAGTCCGGCGATGGCCCGCAGCAGGGTCGACTTGCCCGATCCACTGGGGCCGAGCAACGCCGTCAGCGACCCTTCTGGCACGTCGAAGTCGATGTTGTCCAGGGCGACGAAGTCGCCGTAGCGCTTGTTTGCGCCACGCACCGTGATCGCGTTCGTCATGTGTGGGTCTCCTTCTCAAAGCTCATTTTGCCGCCCGGGCACGCCGGGCGTCGAGGATCACCTGTACGACCAGCACGAACACGGCAACAGTCATCAGCAGCGTCGACACTGCGTACGCGCCGTACTCGGCGCCGCGGCTGTAGCGGTCGGACACCAGCAGCGTCAGCGTCTGAGACGTGCCCGGCAGGTTGGACGACACCATGATGACTGCGCCGTACTCGCCAAGAGTCCGGGCGATGGTCAGCTCGATCCCGTAGGTCAGGCCCCACCGGATCGAGGGCAACGTGATCTTCCAGAAGGTCTGCCACCATTGCGAACCCAGGGTGGCCGCGGCCTCCTCCTGGTCGGTACCCAGCTCGTGCAGCACGGGTTCGACCTCGCGGATGACGAACGGCACGGTGACGAAGATGCTTGCCAGCACGATGCCGGGCAGGCCGAAGATGATCTTGAAGCCCAGGTCGTTCTCGACGAAGCCCAGCGCGCCCGCCGAACCCCACAGCAGGATCAAGGCGACACCGACCACCACCGGCGACACGGCGAAGGGCAGATCGATGACCGCCTGCAACGCGCTCTTGCCGCGAAACCTGTTGCGGGCCAACACCAGCGCGGTGGGCACACCGAATACCACATTGAGCGGCACCACGATCGCCACCACCAGGACCGACAACTGCAACGCCGATACCGCGGCCGGCGTGGTGATCGACGCGACGAACTCGCCGAAACCCGGCGCAAACGTGCGCCAGAGGATGAGCCCGACCGGCACGACGACCAGCACCAGGATGTAGGCCAACGCCAGATAGCGAAGGAGATAACGCAGCGGCCGTGACAGGATCATTGAGCCAACTCCTCACGCTTGGCCGCCCGCGAGCCGACGGCCCGCAGGACGAACAGCACCAGGAACGAGACGACGAGCAGCACGATGGAAATCGCCGCGGCGCCGGTGCGGTCGTCGTTCTCGATCAGGGTGCGGATCCACTGCGAGGACACCTCGGTCTCCCCCGGCACCGCGCCACCGATCAATACGACCGAGCCGAACTCGCCGATCGCGCGCGAGAACGCCAGGCCCGCACCGGACAGCAGCGACGGCAGCAGCGCGGGCAGGACCACCCGGGTGAAGATGGTCAGGTTGTTGGCGCCCAACGACGCCGCGGCCTCCTCAACCTCGCGGTCGAGTTCCAGGAGGACTGGCTGCACCGAGCGAACGACGAACGGCAACGTGACGAACAACAGCGCGACGCCGATGCCCCACTTAGTGTGCTGAATATGAAGTCCGACAGGGCTGTTCGGACCGTACAACGCGAGCATCACCAGGCTCGCGACGATGGTCGGAAGCGCGAACGGCAGGTCGATGACGGCGTCGACGAGCCGCTTGCCAGGGAAGTCGTCGCGCGTCAGCACCCAGGCGACGAGCAGCCCGAAGACCAGGTTCACCGCGGTGACCCCGATGGAGACCGTCAGCGTCACCTTGTACGACTCGAGTGCGGCGTTGGAGCTGACCGCATTCCAGAACGCGGTCCAGCCGCCACCGGCCGACTGCCACAGAATTGCCGCCAGTGGCAGCAGCACGATGACGCTGAGCCACAACGTCGCCGCGCCAACGCGCAGCGACGTCGTGCCGTGGCGACGGCCCGGCCGAGCCGGCGGCGCCTCGGGAGTCGGCGCTAGGGCAGCTGTCATCCGGTCGCCTGCTTGTAGATCTTGGTGATCGAGCCGTTGTCCTTGTCGAACAGCGCGGGATCAACGGCGCCCCAACCGCCGAGATCGTCGATGGTCCACAGCTTCTCGGGCGTCGGGAACTCGGTGCCGAAGCCCTCGAACACCGCAGGATCGACGGGTCGGAAACCGGCCTGCGCCCAGATCTTCTGGCCCTCGGTGGTGAAGAGGAAGTTCTTCAGCGCGGTGGCCTGCTCGAGGTGGGCGCTACTGGTGACGACCGCGACTGGGTTCTCGATCTTGAAGGTCTGCGGCGGGTTGACGTGCTCGACCGGCTTGCCTTGCCGCTCGGTGTTGATGGCCTCGTTCTCGTAGCTGATCAACACGTCACCGGTGCCCTGGAGGAACACGTCGGTGGCTTCGCGTCCGGAGCCCGGGCGGGTCTTGACGTGCTCGGTGACGAGTTTGTTGACGTAGTCCAGGCCCGCCTGCGCGTCCTTGCCGCCGTTGCTCTTGGCGGCGTACGGCGCCAGCAGGTTCCACTTGGCCGAGCCGGAGCTCAGCGGGCTCGGCGTGACCACCTCGAGGCCGGGCTGCAGCAGGTCGTCCCAGTCCTTGATGTTCTTCGGATTGCCCTTGCGGACGACGAGGGAGACCACCGAGCCGAACGGGATGCCCTTGGTGGCGTCGGCGTTCCAGTCCTTGGCCACCTTGTCGGCCTTGACCAGCCGGGTGACGTCGGGTTCGACGGAGAAGTTCACGATGTCGGCGGGCTTGCCGTCGACCACGCCGCGGGACTGGTCGCCCGACGCGCCATAGGAGGTCGTCACCGCGACGCCCTTGCCTTCGGGTGTGGCGGCGAACGCGGGGATGATCTTGCTCCAGCCTGGTTCGGGCACCGCGTACGCGACCAGGGTCAGGGTGGTGTCGGCCTTGGGCTGGCCATCGCCTCCTGCGACGTCGCTGGACCCGCCGCCGCACGCGGCGAGCAGCGTCGCGGTGACGGCGAGGGCGCCTGCAGAGATGAAGAACTTCATCGGGTTGGGCTTCGAGCGGGGCATGGTGACCTTTCCTTGCGGGCGCTTGAACGGGAAACCCGTCACGACGGCAAGGAGATGGATCAGCGTGAGCGCGAGGACAGCGACAGCCGACACCAAACCGCGGACGGGTTGGAGTCAGCGACAACAGTGGACATCGGCAACAGCGCAGCTACCCACGGCGATAAGAGCCAGAACATGGCTCTCCGTGGTGCCGGGCGCTTCGTGCATGGCGCGAAGCGTAACAGAGTGCACTCACCAGTGATTAGCGGGCAACCAGCCACATGACGAGCACCAGTACCACCAGGATGACCAGCACTAACGTGACGCGGGAGCGTGGCAGGCCGGTCACGACTCGTCCTCGTCGGCGTGCATGGCGCGTTTCAACACTCTGATGCCGTTGCCGAGTGCGCCGTCCAGCAGCACCGCGGCCCCGTAGGCCAACAGCAGCACCACCGGCATGACCACCGCCGTCTGGGCGACGAACCCGAGCCCGGACAGCCACAGCTCGACGCCGTCCCACCAATTCAGGATGCCGCTCACCCGGTCCACCCTACGATCAACGTCGTGGCGACCCCTGGGAAGGCAGCACAGGAGGCGACCACGTGCCTGGTCGCCGGTGGTGGACCCGCGGGCATGATGCTGGGCCTGTTGCTGGCCCGCGCGGGCATCGAGGTCACGGTGATGGAGAAGCACGCCGACTTCCTCCGCGACTTCCGCGGTGACACCGTGCACGCCAGCACGCTGCGCCTGCTGGACGAACTGGGGCTGGGCCAGGACTTCCAGAAACTCACGCACCGCGTGATCGAGACCATCGGCATGAAGGTTCAGGGCGTGCCGGTGGACATCGATCTGCATCGAATCCCCGGCCCGCACAAGCACATCGCGCTGGTCCCGCAGTGGGACTTCCTCGAGCTGCTCGCGACGGCCGCGGAGAAGGAGCCTTCGTTCCGGTTGATGCGCAGCACCGAGGTGCTCGAGCCCATCCGCGAGCGCGGCCAGAAGGTCGTCGGTGTGCGGTACCGGGGACCGGACGGTCGGATCGCCGAGATGCGCGCCGGTCTGACCGTGGCGTGCGACGGCCGGGGTTCGGCTCTGCGGACGGCAATGGGGTTGCAGCCGAAGAGCTTCGGCGCCCCGATGGACGTGTGGTGGTTCCGGCTGCCGCGCGCCGAGCAGGACCCGCCAGGTCTGGAGGGCGTGCTGACGTCGGGACACGCGATGATCGTCATCGACCGCGGCGACTACTACCAGTGCGCCTACATCATCCCGAAGGGCAGCGACTCCCAGTTGCGGGCCGAGGGCATCAAGTCGCTGCAGCGCGCGATTGCATCGCTGGTGCCCCAGTTGGCCGACCGCGTCGACCGACTGACTTCATTCGACGACGTCAAGCTGCTCGACGTCCAGCTGAACAGACTTCACCGTTGGTACACCGACGGCCTGCTGCTCATCGGAGACGCGGCGCACGCGATGTCACCGGTTGGCGGGGTCGGGATCAACCTGGCCGTCGCCGACGCCGTGGCGACGGCGCGCGCCCTGGCAGCCCCGCTGCGCGCGGGACGGGTGACCACACGGGACTTGGCGCGCATTCAGGCCAGACGCTGGGTTCCGACCGCGCTCATCCAGGGCCTGCAACGGGCGATCCACGCCAAGGTCATCGCCGCTGCAGTCGGAGAGGACGCCCCCAAGCGCCCACCGTTGGCCGTGCGCCTGGTCGGCCGCCTGCCGTTCCTGCGCACCGTGGCCGGATATGCGGTGGCCATCGGCCCGCTGCCCGAGCACGCTCCCGCCTACGCGCGGCGCTGACACCCGCCACGCCCGAACAGCCCACGAGTAGACGGGAAGTGCCTGCTCGGTCGATGATGTGCGACATGGTTCTGCAGCACACCGGGCCCACCGACGAGACCGACACGGCCGACGCCGTGCCCGAAGCGCCCTACACGGTGACCGCCCCCGTGCCGTACGCGCCTGGCGGCCCGCTGCGGAACCCGTTTCCACCGATCGCCGACTACGCGTTCCTGTCGGACTGTGAGAACACGTGTCTGGTCTCGTCGGCAGGGTCGGTGGAGTGGCTGTGCGCGCCCCGCCCCGACTCGCCCAGCGTGTTCGGGGCGATCCTGGACCGCAGCGCCGGACACTTCCGGCTCGGTCCGTACGGGGTGACGGTGCCATCAGCCCGGCGCTATCTCCCGGGCAGCCTGATCCTGGAGACGACCTGGCAGACCCACACCGGATGGCTGATCGTGCGTGACGCACTGGTGATGGGGCCTTGGCACGACATCGAGACCCGGTCGCGGACCCACCGCCGCACGCCCATGGACTGGGACGCCGAACACATCCTGTTGCGGACGGTGCGCTGCGTCAGTGGCGTCGTCGAGCTGGTGATGAGCTGTGAGCCGGCCTTCGACTACCACCGCGAGGCCGCCACCTGGGAGTACTCGGCGGCGGCATACGGCGAGGCCATCGCCCGGGCGGGAAAGAACCCTGAGGCGCACCCCACGATGCGGCTGACCACGAACCTGCGCATCGGCCTCGAAGGCCACGAAGCGCGGGCCCGTACCCGCCTCAACGAGGGCGACAACGTGTTCGTCGCGCTGAGCTGGTCCAAGCACCCGGCTCCGCAGACCTTCGAGGAAGCCTCCGAGAAGATGTGGAAGACCAGCGAGTCGTGGCGGCAGTGGATCAACATCGGCGACTTCCCCGACCATCCGTGGCGGGCCTACCTTCAGCGCAGCGCGTTGACTCTCAAGGGGCTGACCTACTCGCCGACGGGCGCTCTGCTGGCGGCCAGCACCACGTCCCTGCCGGAAACCCCTCAGGGCGAACGCAACTGGGACTACCGCTATGCCTGGGTGCGTGATTCCACCTTCGCGCTGTGGGGTCTGTACACATTGGGCCTCGACCGTGAGGCCGACGACTTCTTCGCGTTCATCGCCGACGTGTCGGGTGCCAACAACGGTGAGCGCCACCCCCTTCAGGTGATGTACGGCGTCGGCGGCGAACGCAGCCTCGTCGAGGAGGAGTTGCACCACCTCTCCGGCTACGACAACTCCCGACCGGTCCGGATCGGCAACGGCGCGTTCGACCAGATGCAGCACGACATCTGGGGCACCATGCTCGACTCGGTGTACCTGCACGCGAAGTCGCGTGAGCAGATCCCCGAGATGCTCTGGCCGGTACTCAAGAACCAAGTCGAAGAGGCCATCGAGCACTGGCGCGAACCCGACCGCGGCATCTGGGAGGTCCGTGGCGAGCCACAGCACTTCACCTCGAGCAAGGTGATGTGCTGGGTGGCGCTGGACCGCGGCTCGAAGCTCGCCGAACTGCAGGGTGAGAAGAGCTACGCCCAACAGTGGCGGGTGATCGCAGAGGAGATCAAGGCCGACATCCTGGCCCACGGCGTCGATGGTCGCGGCGCGCTGACGCAGCGGTACGGCGACGACGCGCTCGACGCCTCCCTGCTGCTCGTCCCCTTGGTGCGGTTCCTGCCATCCGACGATCCGCGCGTCCGCGCGACGGTGCTGGCCATCGCCGACGAGCTCACCGAGGACGGCCTGGTGCTGCGCTACCGCACCGAGGAGACCGACGACGGGTTGTCCGGCGAGGAGGGTTCCTTCACCATCTGCTCGTTCTGGCTGGTGTCTGCACTGGTCGAGATCGGCGAGATCAGCCGGGCCAAGCACCTGTGTGAGCGACTGCTGTCGTTCGCCAGCCCGCTGCACCTCTACGCCGAGGAGATCGAGCCGCGCACCGGACGGCACCTGGGCAACTTCCCGCAGGCGTTCACCCATCTGGCCCTGATCAACGCCGTCGTGCACGTGATCCGCGCCGAAGAGGAGGCCGACAGCACCGGCGTGTTCCAGCCGGCCAACGCGCCGACGTAGACGCAGCTTACTGACCTACGGCCGGGGAAGCCCGCAGCGGGCTCGGCGGCTGGGGTAGCTCCCAGGGGAGCGGTGCTTCACTGTGAGTACACGAGGACGACGACGAGGGCCGTCGCGAAGCCGGCCGTCGCTAATCCGATGAGCAGTACCTCAGTCCGCGGGCTCGCCACAATGTTCTTTCCCGCGATGAGACGGGTTGCTCTGATCCGTTGTCCCCGGATGTGACCGAGCCAGACGACGAGCAGCGCCAGCAGCACCGCCGAGACAGCCAGGATGGTTCGTCCGACCGCAAGTGGTCCCGTCGGCCGCAGCAACACGATCGCGCCGCTGACGAGGAAGCCGAGTGCGGTGCGCTCCCAGGACAATTGGGTTCGTTCAGCTTGCAGTCCGGGCTTGGCTTGTGGTTGACGATGCACGTCACCCCCCAATATGCGGCGAAACGAAGAGCGCGACGAGCACCAAGACCGCCACGACCAAGATGGCCCCACCGAGCAACCCTGGAAGCCGCGTTGGTGGCAGGTTCGAATCTTGGCGCATCGCGGTTTGCACTCGTTGCCAGCGGCGTACTGCCAGCACCGCCAGAAGGCCGCCTCCAGCAGTGAGCAAAACGCTGAGGGCGTGACGCACTCCCGGGACTCCGAAAGCCGGAACGAATTGAACGACGGCAACTCCCCCGGCGATGAGTGCGAGAGCGGTGCGGATCCAGGCGAGGAACGTTCGCTCATTGGCGAGCGTGAAGCGGTAATCGGGCTCCTGCTCATCGCCGACCGGCCCCGACTGTCTTTCGTGATCGGGAGATTTCATGTGCTTACATCGCCCTCCAGCACCCGGGATTCGAAGTAGCCTCGCCTCCTCAACCGCGACGCCCGGAAAACTCAACGCACACCGGATGCGAGAGCTCCCAATGTTTCAAGATAGCCGAGGGCCTGCCTCCGTTTGGAGGATACAGGGTCAGGCGGCTTGAGCCGTCTGCCCTATCTCCACCCCTCCCCGATTATCCGTCTCACCGTCAACAACTTTCAGACCAGCGACAACTAGTCCCGAGCCGCTTGCGCAGCCGAAATGCCTAACCACGCTGAGCCTCAGCGAATCCCCAGCACCAAACTGCGTACGCTGCAGCCGAGGAGATTCGTTCGACATCCTTGTCATTGCCCCCGAGAGACCGCACCTGGTCTGCTATCGCATAGCGAATCACGTCGATTGACGAGACTACCGGATCCTTCATCTGCTCTCTCTCAACATTGTTGGCGTTCCGCTCCGCATCCCCTGCCTTTCGGCACGGCTCACGTGGCGTACCCGCTAGCGGTGTGCGCTGCACCAACGCTAGGTGCACCCGTGTTTGGTCTTCGTTTGGCTGTCGATATGGACGGGACCATGATCAGTAAGCGCGACAGCAAGGCTGAAATGTGTTTCGCCGGAATGATTGCAGTGATTCTCAACGTCGCGCTATCGCCCACGTTGAAATCAATGCTTCACGCATCATCACCAAAGTTCGGCTGTCGGGCCACAACAGTCCGCCTGGCTCCCGCGGACCGCTGCGGGGTCAAAGTTGCGAAAACCGTCTGCGTCGACCTTGGGAGTGCCCTGCTCAATGACTTCGCCGTGGTTAAGGTCCAACTGCTGCCATGCGGGCTGCCACAATGGAGAAGGAGGGCCACACGCACAGCTTCTGACACACATGCCAAGGTGCCGTGGTAAGTGCGATAGCCCCAGAATAGGTAAACGTTGCCGGGCTCCATATCGACGACGTGTATCCCGGGCTCGCGTCGAATCCGTCGCATCGCATGCGAGCGATAGAACGTGGTCTGCGCTATCGCCTTCTCCACGATATTGGCGGTGACGTAGCGCCGAAAAGGGCGTCGGTTGGGGAAGACCACCAGCTCGCCCGACCTGCCCTGTCCCGCATGCGGAATGAGGACCGGCACGACCATGGTGACTGTGCTGGCGTCGTAATGAAACCGCGATGGGCCGCTTTCAGCCGAAGAACCGCCGAGGATGCTCAGCGCCGTGTGAATTCTCTCGTTCGCCACTGCCCGTCGTGGGCGACGGATGCGCGACAGCCCATGCAACAACGCAACGATCTGCGGGTCGGTCACGAACGCGTTTGCGGGTGTGTTCGGCTCGTCGCCCGGGCCGATCACGAAATGATTGCGTAGGCCAACTTCAGTGAGGCGGGATCTCACATTGGCCCGCGCCGAATCGATCCATTCGGTCGACACCACGTCATACAGGCACACCAACCCACGCTGATTCAGTTGTTGAGTGATCTCGTCGATGGACGCCGAATTCGCCAGCCATCGTTCGTGTTGTGCAACGAGAACTCGCATATCCACCATCTTGATGGCTGCCTTGTTTGGCGTCTGTTAGGCGCTGGGAGCCCGTTGCCAGAAAGCACCTATTCCACACCGCGAATCTGCAGACAGTGCTGAGGGTTTCGCGTCGGGCCGTCGCACCTGTCTCCGTTCCTTCTGGTTGGTCAGAGCTCCTGTCAAGTCTGGTCCTTGAGTGCGGTCGACCTCTGAGGTACGGGCCCGTCGATGCGACCGCGCGCACACCTCACGGTGCCCAAACAGTGCCGGCGGGACGATGGTGAACGTACTGGCAGATGTCCTGCTCGGCTGTGCTCAAGGCGAGCACGCATATGAGCAGGCAGACGAGAGATTGGAGAACAGTATGACAACTCAACGCACCATAATCCGCAGGGCGGCAACAGCTCTGGTTAACACAGCGGCGATCGTGGTATTTCCATTGGCCGCTCTGCCCGGGGTCGCCAATGCCGATCCGGGAATTGGATGGGGCGCTCCCGGACCTGGGATCCTGCCCGGACCCGGGTTGGGTGGCTTCGGCGGTCCCGCGTCAGGGCTGGGCCTCCTGCCCGGTGCGGGCCTAGGACTGCCCGGCGTAGGACTCGGCGGCGTCGGTGGCCCCGCGTCGGGGTTGGGCGTGTTTCCCGGCATCGGCATCGGCCTACCTGGACCCGGAGTTTTCTAACCTCGGTGAACGTCGAGCGTGCCGCACCAGCCTTACCCCGGGCGCGGCACGCTCGCTCCCACTCGCTTCCCAGGCGGGCAGCGCCGGCATGGCATGTCCGGGCCGGCCTCACGGTGCCCAAACGGGGCTAGCAGGCACGATGGGGATATGCGAGTTCTGGTGGTCGAAGACGAACAACTGTTGGCTGACGCCATTGCCGCCGGCCTGCGCCGTCACGCCGTGGCCGTGGATGTGGTCTACGACGGTGCAGCGGCGCTCGAGCGCGCGGCCGTGAACGACTACGACGTGGTCATCTTGGATCGCGACCTGCCCGCGATCTCCGGCGACGCAGTGTGCACCAGCATCGCCGAGTCCGGCAGCGCCACCCGGATCCTGATGCTGACAGCAGCTACCGCGGTCGCCGAGCGGGTAACTGGCCTCGGCCTTGGGGCTGACGACTATCTGACCAAGCCGTTTGCGTTCGCCGAGTTGGTGGCGCGGGTGCAGGCGCTCGGGAGGCGAGCGCGCCCGGCCGACCCGACGGCGTTGGAGCGCGGCGGTATCCGGCTCGATCCCCACAGGCGCACGGTAACCCGTAATGACGTGCCGGTTCCGTTGTCCCGCAAGGAGTTCGCCGTGCTTGCCGAACTGCTGCGCGCTGATGGCGGGGTGGTCTCCGCCGAGCAGCTTCTGGAGAAGGCGTGGGACGAACACATCGACCCGTTCACCGGGGTGGTTCGCTATACGATCATGATGGTGCGCCGCAAGCTAGGTGACCCGCCAGTGATCGAGACCGAACCCGGCGTCGGATATTGCATCCGATGAGACTGCAGGGGCGATCGACCATTCGGCTGCGTCTCACCGTGCTGTATGCCGGCGCGTTCTTTCTGGCCGGCGCAGTACTTATCGCGTTGATGTACTTCTATCTCCAGCAGTCACTGGCGAACCGCCCCGGCAGCGCCGCTCAGGGCGTAGTGAAGCAGTTCCTGGGTGAGCGGGGACTGCGCAACACGCCGGTGGTCGACAGTCTGTTCAAAGCGATCGGCGCCCAGGCCGAGCAGGAGCGGCGAGACACGTTGCACGGAATGCTGACGTGGTCGCTGGTCTCGCTTGGCGCGGTCGGTGTCGCTGCCGGCGGCTTCGGCTGGCTGCTTGCGGGGCGTGCGCTGCAGCCGTTACACCAGATCACCGCGACAGCGCGCCGGGTGGCCGAGCGCAACCTGCACGAACGGATTGCGCTCGACGGACCCCACGATGAGATCAAGGATCTGGCCGACACTTTCGACGCGATGCTGGAACGGCTGGACCGCGCTTTCGACGGTCAACGCCGCTTCGTGGCCAACGCCTCACACGAACTGCGCACCCCTCTGGCCATCAACCGCACCCTCGTCGAGGTCGCGCTCGACGATCCGGCGGTGCCCGATTCAACCCGAAGACTCGGCGCCACCCTGCTCGAGGTCAACCAACGCCATGAACGCCTCATCGACGGCTTGCTGGTGCTCGCCAGCAGTGAACACCGGCTGGACGAGCACACTCGCGTCGATCTTGCCGACATCGCTCAGCGTGCCGTCCTCACCGCCGGCGGTGAGGCTCACCGGGTGGGAATCGACATCCGGTCCAATCTCGCGACCACACATGTCACCGGCGATCCCAACCTCCTGGAACGCCTCGCCCAGAACCTCGTCGACAACGCCGTGCGCTACAACATCGCCGCACGAGGCTGGGTCAGCGTGACTGTCACCGGTCACACCGGATCGGCCCAATTGACCGTCGAGAACACCGGACCCCTCGTCGCGCCCTTCGAAGTGGACGGGCTATTCGAGCCCTTCCGCCGATCGGCCTCGGGCAACCGGATGACCGATGCCGGCCAGGCCGCGAGCACTCGCGGCGCCGGCCTCGGCTTGTCGATCGTGCGCTCGGTCGCCACCGCGCATGGTGGAAACGTCCGTGCGGTGACGCGGCCCGACGGCGGACTCGCCGTCACGGTCACCCTGCCGATCAGTCAGTAGCTATGGCAGGTGTCGGCGATTCGCCCCAGCATCTGGATCTTCTCCTGCCCCTCCGGTGTACCGCTCTTCTCGTCAATCTTCGCCCGCCATTGCGGATTCGCGTCCAGACGCTCCTGAAGCCGTTGCTTCCGCTGATCGACGGGTAGCGCAATGAAGCCCTGCAGCTTGGCTTGGGCATCCGGGCGTTGGTCGAGCTGAGTGGCGGCGTCCGGCATTTCCACCCGCAGTGCGGCAACGATCTGCGCGTAGCTGCACGAGGTCTGGATCAACGGGCCGTCACCCGGTTCGGCCGACGCAATCCCCGCCGAAGACAACAGCGAGGCGGCCACAAGCAGACCGCCGAACGTAACGGCCACCCCTACCGGTGATGAAAATGTCATAGCGCCTGACCCTTTCGAGAAACCTCCGAAGCCGCAGGCAGCGACCTCATCATCAGTCCAGCAGACACTGTGTTTGCCCGACGCTAGGAAACGCCACAGCAGGTCGATGGCTTCCGCGGCGTCGTCCAGGTGATTGATGGCTCGTGAAAGGTCGCGCCTCGTCGCGCCACAGTCCGTGGATCACGTGCGACGGCGTGTTCATCACGAACGCGGAGTAGTAGAGCGGCCGGTCGTCGGCGGGCTTGGGCACGAACTTCTTATCCGGACCAGGTCAGGGATGGCCCGCTCGAGGCCTCGGCGTCATGGCGAGAACAGCACCGCACCCGCCACAACGACCAGCGCACCGATCACTAGGGCGATCCACGGCCAGATCCGGCCGACTGATTGCCACAGCAGCTCGACCTGGATGATGTGCGCGGTGCCCCGAAACTCGTCCATCGTTGGGCAACCCCCTTACCGTGAAACGCTAGAGCGTCGCGGCAGCCGCAACGATCCGCGGTCGTCGCGGTCGAAGCCGCCACCCTCGAGTCGGCCCGCAAGACGCAGCGACATAACGCCTTGTGGCACCGGGAATTCCGGGGTGTCGAGGGGCGACGGTGAAGCTCGCCGGCAGTTCGGCTCACCGTGGTTGCAACCCAGTGGGGAAAGCTCCGGCTGAGCGTCCTCAGAGCAGGAATCGGCCGAGGTAGTCGACGCTGGCGCGGGACATCTCCCCCAGCATGTTCTTGTCGCCCGCCGGGTCATTGCGGTACGCGAGGTCGAGGCCCTTGTCCAGCATGCCGACGAAAACCTGCGTGACGATGTGCAGCGGGACGTCCGGCGCATCGGGCCGAGTCTGGGTGACGCTGGCCGCGAGGTAGGCGGCCACCGCGTCGTCGTGCAGCCGGTTTGCCTGCAGCATGCGGCCGGAGAACTCTGCGGAGAACCACAGCGACCGGAATCCCGGTGAGGCGTCGAAGAACTCGATCACGGTATCGATGCCGGCCACGACGGTGGCGCGCCACTGTGCACCGGCCAGGCTGAAACCCACCTCGTCGAGGTCGCGGTCGAGCTGCATCAATCCGCTGACCATGACCTCTTCGAGCAGCGCCTCGCGATCGTCGAAGAAGTTGTATAGCCAGCCGATGGACACCTCGGCTCGCGCCGCCACCGACGTGGTGGTGACCGCCTCGGGCCCGGTGTCGTCGAGGAGTGCCGCTGTGGCACGAAGGACCCGCCGCATCTTTTCCTGGCTGCGGGACTGGATGGCCGACCGCCGGGCACCAACCTGGGACATCACCGGGACCATCAGGTCGGCAAGCGTTACAGGTGTAACGAGGCCTTTACCGACCAGCAGCGACCCAGAAACCTGAGACTGATTCACTTTCAGTTGTCCACCTTCCCGGCGGGCGCTGCCTCACCGCCGAAGCTCTGAGCCCTGGACCGCTCGACTGTAACTCGTGGACATCGGCGTCTCCCTTTCCTCCCGTGCCACCCCGTGATTGGAGTTTCCCTATGCCTGACTACCATCTGCCGCCCACTGCGACGTCGGCAGAAGTTGCCGCGGCGATCCGCGCCAACGGCTTCGTCATCGTGGACAACCTCGTCTCAAACGAGCTCATGGATCGCGTGGCCGAGGAGCTCGAAGAGCACATCGACCTCACGCCGACGGGCAACGACGACTTCGTGGGACGGATGACCCGGCGAACCGGCTCGCTCATCCCGCGCTCGCCCGCCAGCCGTGAGCTCATCACCCACCCCCTGGTGCTCGACACCACTGCGGACATGCTGTCCAAGGCCACGGTCTACCAGCTGCACCTGACCCAGGTGATCTCCGTGCTCCCCGGCGAGACGGACCAGCCATTGCATCGTGACGAGCTTGCGTGGGACTTCTTTCCCTTCCCTCTCGACTACGACGTTCAGTGCAACACCATGTGGGCGATGACCGACTTCACCGTCGAAAACGGTGCCACCCGGCTGGTTCCGGGGAGTCAGCTCACCGAGGGAAAGCAGACCTATCCCGACGAGGCCATCGTGCGCGCCGAGATGGAACGTGGCTCGGTCTTCTTCTACTCGGGCAAGGTCTACCACGGCGCCGCCGCCAACAATTCGGACAAGGTGCGCCAGGGGATCAACATCACCTACTGCGTGGGATGGGTCCGCCAGGAGGAAAACCAGTATCTGTCGACGCCCATCGAGGTGGCCCGGACGCTCGACGACGATCTGCTCAAGCTGATGGGTTACCAAATGGGCGGACTGGCCGTGGGATACATCCGCGACTTCGAGGACCCGATGGTCGCCATCCGTGACGACATGCCCAAGCAGCAGTACGAGTTCGCGTCGCTGACAACGAAGACCGACCACCTCAACTCGGATCTGATGGATACGTTCCACGACAGCATACTCAACGCCGAAACCCCTGCCGCCGCAGGAGGAATGGCGTGATCACCCGAAACAACCCCGACGTCGGCTACATGGATGAATCCACCTTCGCACTCCTGGGATTCAGTCAGGTCGTCCGCGCCGACAGCACCGTCTACTACTCCGGAATCGCTCCGTTCACCGGCGCGCCACCGGAATTCACCGTCATCGGCACCGGGTCGATGGAGGATCAAGTGCTCTTCTGCCTGGACGTCCTCGAGCGCTGTCTGGAATCCGAGAAGCAGACGCTGGACAACCTCGTCGCCGTGACGGTGTACGCGACCGCCATGCCAGCCCTGATGGCGACCGCCGAGATCTTCGCCAAGCGATTCGGCGCCG
>Ga0193743_1000840_pt1 | contig 23903 bp, 25 predicted proteins | sample L2c2metaG_FD_143038 | JGI IMG/M metagenome (GOLD analysis project Ga0193743, IMG submission 143038) | Soil microbial communities from a riparian zone of the East river system, Colorado, United States - L2c2 | ecosystem: Environmental > Terrestrial > Soil > Riparian zone | place: USA: East River... | reverse complement strand
AGTACCACTCAATGTGGATCCGACATTGATGATTATGAAGAACAGTATGTCGGTCCCTTTTTGTTTTTGATCTCTCTTATTCTTTGGTATTTCTATTTTTTCCTTTTTTTTTTTTTTTTTTTTTTTTGAATAGCTGCAGGGATGTTAGTCACGTCACCGTTTCCGCTTTTGTGTCACTCGCCCGACAAACCAACAATATGCAAAAATTTCGTTGCGCCTTGAAACCCAGAAATTTGTCTGTTCCAGATGGATATCAATGCTTTGACTACCGGCAACCATTCTTGAAACATGAGCACGGACATCAAAAATGTCCGTCCTAGCATCGGAGAGGATTATAGAGGCCTGAGAGCACTTGCCTCTGTTTCGTGCTGGGAGGAATTCTTCTCGGCTGAAAACATGTGGTCGTGCGATAGAATCGAAGCACGAGGTTAGAAGATCGGTCCGAAACGGGTCGAAACGTGTCGAAGAAGCCAGCGGACCAGGTGGATGACGGTGAGAAGGAATTGCTATGAACGGACTATCAGAATAGCTATATTTTCAGCAAACAATTCATGTGATAGAACACATACCAAGGGCTGTTAATCAGTTAGAAGATTTCAATGGGGCGAGACTATACGCCTGGAATGCTCAGCGTTAGAATGAAAAGTCGATTTATTTGCAGCAGCTTCAAAGTCGAAGCGATATCAATATTTGAAGATATTCAGCCGCACAGCGAGTGAATTATAATTTCACAGAAAGAAGCAGAATGATGGTGGTGCCCAGGAAAAATAGACTAAATTTGCACACTAAGCGAAAAGCAAGTCTTGTTCCTAATTTCCGGGCTTTCAAGAATCAGCAGTTGCCCTGGAGCGAGGGAAACTACAGACACGTCGTGCGACAGTTAAGCATCAGTCAGAGCGACAACAGAGACTACTTATCCGTAACTTCGAGAGACATGAGAAAGGACACTAGGTTACGAAGGATTATTGTTCCAAAGAAGTGAATTTTTGCATTTAGCACTTGTAGATCCAATAGGGAATCCAACCAAATTAGAAATTGATCAGAGTCCGAAATTTAACATGTCTGATCCTCGCAGTCCAATTATCCGATATAAGCTCACTTTGCTGTGATGATGAGTAACAAAGAAAGGACATCTGGAGTAGCACCCGGAGCCGCATAGGTACGCGTAATGACTCCCAAACTCACACATATAAAAATGGCAATATGAGCTGAGATAGCATGAGGTCGGAAAGAGCACTGCATCGCTCCGACTGCCTCGAGGTCGGCAGAGAATTGACCTTCAGAGACGATTTGCCTTCATGCATAATCGTAGAACATCTAGAACCCGAATATTCGCCTAGATGGAGGCGCCCACGCCACTATTCCGAGTATGTCAATGCTGCCGGATATGGAGAGAACAAAACAGTTTCAATCTGATGTGGCCTCCGATGCAGTGCAAGACAAGTCCAGTTCCAGTGTGACCTTGAGCGTACGGCAGAAAGAATGGGCCGAATGATATTGGTAACCATTAGTGGTCAGCGGAATTGCCAGCGGATTTGGAAGAAAATACCAAAGAAAAGTTATAATATGTTTTCGAGTCATTCCGTGGGCGGCGGCCAATACTAAGCTAGAATATCGTGGTGATGCCAATGGGCTGTGCGATGTTCCTGGAAAGAATGGCTGATATAACGAGCCGATTGTTGGGAACAGTGAAGAGGCAGCTGTGCTGAGAGTCGAAGGAGGTGAGCTGGGATAGATGTCTAATAATATGTTATTGTGTCACGGGGAGTTGACAAGAGAGACCATATTCGGCAGCTAACTCCATTTCTCGAGATTTCTTGAAACCCTTGCAGCAAATGGGTTGGATCTTCCCCGTGTTTGGGCGTCCGAGCGTAACTATCAAGATCCATTACAATCGCGTCTACGTTATTTCTCACCCTTAAACTCTGTGCTTCGTGAGAGTGAACGCATTCAACGGCCCCGTTTGGAGTCAATGATGCACTATTCCAATTCTTATAAAAGGCCCTACCAATCCACAAGTGACTCCTCACTATCTTTCCAAACCCATTCAAGCCTGACTTGTCAGCTAAACACGTTCAAATTCACCACCTACTAGTCACCACTACTCATTCTCAATCATCATGAGCAACCAATCTAACGTGAAGTCAACTGGTGGATCTGGTAGCTCAGGATCGACTACAACAGTCCAAGGAGGGGCGACCACCAACGGCCCTGTTTTCTTCTAAAATTTCTTTGACAACTCCGCCGCTGTCATCACCACTCTTCCTTACACAAACACCATGGCACTTCGTTCGCCACATACCACAACAACAAAGCCACACACGACACTCGCACTCCTTATTCTATGCCGCGAGTGGGTCTCAAACCATAATATGAACAGCCATCTCAATGGCAAATTAATTTACCTATTGCAATACACGACTAGGTCGTTGAACCGTCGTACCATACGGGGGAGGAGAGGCGTCAGAGAGTATCCAACTACGAACCATTAGATGCGGATCACGGACATTCTGGGTATCTTATCACCATGTAGCATAGTATTTATCATCCCCGCTTCGATCTTCTACTTGTTCCTATCACCGTCGCTGCACCACACTTGTTTTTTTACTATTTATTGTCCCAAATTTTTTTTTTGATAATCTTATTAACACTCGTATGTATCCCGTTAGTGAAAATTATTTCTCTACACATCGTTCGGCGACTTCGAAAGTAATTATAAATCGAAGATCTGATGTTGTGATGATGCATGGTTGTAATGCTCGGTGAGCGTCACGTTGAATTTTGCACCTGCAATCTTAACGTTAAGACTTGGGCATGCCAGCATCAGCCTCATCGTGAGACGAAGCCTAAAAACTTGAACGAGGCAGATATTAATATCTTTCAATGTGAGGAGAAAAATGATGATGAATATACGAGTCAGTCAGCGTGGCTGTGATACTATAGTAAACTTGCAGCAATGGAGAAAACGGCCATTGCTGACAATGCTTTTCTCCACAACAACAAAAAAAAACCACCGTGATAACGGAGATGAGATCCGTTGGACGGCCAAATTCTCCAGGGAAATGCGAAAGGTCATCCAGGGCCGCAGTGTTCCTCAGCTGTCAACCGTCAAAATAGACAGAACAACACGTCACGGTGACTGGCGGTATAAACAAGGGGTTGAAGTACTTCTTCAAACCTATATGGTGATTTCTAGCCAGTGTCTTGAACAGTTTCAAGATCACTACCCAAGTGGATATGTTATAGCTTCCCCTTGATCCCCTCCACCCAGATCCCGGTCTTGATCTCTCCACGATGCCGCACATCCCACCATTGGAGAATAGCATCAACCACGTCATCCCGGCGGCCCGTAAAATTGTGGTCACCATCTTCCATAAGATGTAGGGTATGAGTTCCAGGAGATCGGCTGCTGAGAGCGCGAGCGTAAATCAACGCATCGTAACTAACATTAAAATATTCAACGTTGATTTTTTTTTCTTCCAGATAACGAGATAACCCACGGCGGTACGGTCTTATCCTGAAGACCATGAAGTGTCAGTACGTCAGTTGTCGATGGGAAGTGATCCCAGATCAATGAGGTATCCCAATCAATAAAATTTTGAAGGTCTTCGGGAGTTATTCTAACCACAATTTTCCTTCGCGCGACAGTTACGTTCCAAGTGTAGAACCCTTGCTTTGCAAAGTTTTCCTGCCATATGCTCCCAGCCGGTGACTCTGGGAAGATTTTCAACGTTGAGCTACGTGGATTTTTGAGAAATGAGGTGATTTTTTTTTCATCACTCACCAAGAATCTTCTGGAATGCAAAAGATTACACGTACGCGTTAACTTACGAGGTGGATAAAAGGGTATTGTACACGTACAGCCATTCTATATCGACCCGAGGCATTTACAAAGGCCGATACTTTTCGACCATCCTCTGTCGTCGATATCCATCGGAACGCAATAATTGAACCACGGGAATGGCCCACAAGCAATTCTATGACGTATCCATAGGTTTGCTTAAGATAATCAACGACTGCCTGGAGGTCAACCAAATCTTCATCGAGCGCTCCCTGCTTCCAAATACCACCTGTTTCATGGTTGCCACTGAGGTGAAACGGTAATAAATCAGCATCGTGATTGAGATGAAGTTGAGACAAAAAAAAAAAAAAAAAAAGCACTGCCAAACTTACCGAAAATCGAACCGGAACGAGTCTAAAGGCAATCGAACGGCAAGTTGTTTTTGGAATAGATAGTCTTTGTGCCTGAAAGTGAACTTTTTGGTTTAATTTATGCCCACTCAGGACATCGTCTCGTTGACGGAGATACTGGGAATATAACTGACCCCATCGTTCCATGTAGAATCTAAAGATAGAAATGTTACTGAGGTAAGCTCTTTTGTTAAGGTTGAAGGTGGACGCTGCGCGCACCAATGCTATCTTACGTCCATGAGTTGATTGACCGGGAGCCAGCTGTTCCAAGATTCCAACGATCTTGATGTCAAAAGCTGTTGGATGCTGTATGAACAACTTTGTTGAGATCCTGTCTGCTGCGATAGCCATCCTAGGATTCCTAAAGTTGTGATCACTGGTTCAATGTAAAACCAGAGCCTCGCCGTGACATTGACGGTTGAATGTTTGTCTCGTACAAGAAAACCGGTGCAAATCAAAGCCGGAACCCGGTAATTTATGATGATTAAGGAAATATTTTTGAACCGCACCCTGAGACGCGTAAAAAACGATGATTTATGGGGATCGATATAATACTACTAAGCGTATACGCGCGTACTTCAAAGATGAATCTGACTCATTCATTCTTGGGCGACCTTTCTTCCGAGCACAGCATTCTTCACACTCTTGCCTCCTTTTGACCTGATGATGATCTTTTTCTTCTTTTCGCCAGCGATAGCACTGCGTTTTTGCTTGATCTCCTCCTTCGAGATTGACGCTTTTGTGGAGCTTCCAAATGCAGGACTCAGGGTGTCAGCGCCCTTGGCCCGTTTATTCTTTTTGGTTTGATCTTGCACTGACGAAGAGACAGAAGATGGAGATAGGTCATCGTTAGTGAGAATCGACGGTTCCGGTTTGATAGATTTTGTTTTCTTCAATGGAACATCGGCTGCGGCCGATGACGAAGATGGCGAAGCAAAAGACACCGATTTCCTTTGAGATTTCTTTTTCTTGCCTTTGGTATCTTCAGTTGGCTCGGGAACTGCCAGAGTCTTTTTTGATCGTGGCTCGGGGCCTGGTGATACAACATCCTCAGCGGTGACCGATACTTTTGCTTGTTTACCCTTCTTGGATGTAGAAACAACTTTTGGGAGCGACGTGGCGATTTCCGTGGATTTGGGCGCCTCCGAGGAGATGACGTCAGCAGAGGTGAGTTTGCTGGCTTTGAGAGGCGAAGCGACCTTCATTTTGGTTGTTGATGTACCATCTGCAGCCTTTGATTTCTTCCTCGGTTTGTCGTCCTCTTCTTCTTTATCAGAATTCGAAACCCGTTTTCTTCCTTTTCCAGATGCCTGCTTCACCTTTCTCACCTTTACTTCCTCTTCCGAGTCACTTTCTCCGCTCTCATCGTCATTATCCTCTTCTTCGCCATCTTGTGCTTGCAGACCATTCCATCTCCCACCCTGTGTTTCATCCAATGTACAGGACCAGATGGGTAAGCTGGCGCTCGAGTTCGTTTTGATCGCAAAATTCTGTATATTGTCCCAACCGCCCTTGAGGGCTTTAACAACAGCTGGCAGCGCTGTCTGAAGATTCTCGAGAATATGTGAAGGCGTTTGCGACATTTTACCTATTTTTATTGACCTATAAAATCATTGCTTGACTTCAAGAAAGTGGATAAATGAATGCAGCAGTACATACGTGCAAGTCCCACGGTTTTGGTTCAAATATGTGGAAGAGATGGCACGCTCAAGTTCACCCTTTAGGTCTTTGCGGGTTAAACAAACTGGAATTGGTTGTCTAGAATTTTATTAGTCTTGAAATTTTTGAGAAGAGAACTTAAAACACACTTTTTCGCTTCGAACCATTTCGAGCCCAATAATTTTGGCAACAATGGAATAATTCGGTCGTCTGCTAAAAACAGACCGTTTTCCTTGAGAAGCATCCTCCTAGCTTCAAATGCCTTGAACTTCCCCTTCAACTTTTCGAGCCCAACTACTCTTGAAATGAATTTAATATTGTGTGTCTCGAGAAGGTCCTTATACTGTCGTTGTGGATCTTTGGTGATTAGACATACTGAACTTGTTCGTGGGTCGACTAGAGGATGGACGATGGGACTATCAAATAAAAAAAATCGGCTCGAATACTACATTATTTCATCTCAAAGCATGCTTGAAACATACATTTTGACTGGTTTGAGTTTATGGCCAGCTGGAATTTGCTTAACCGTAACGTTCAACCAGATATGTTGGTCTTTTCCTGGAAGTAGCTGTGTTTCTTCGAATTTTTCCTTTTTCTTGAGTTCGTGAGAATGAAGAGCTTCCACAGCCTGACGGCATTGCTTTAGGGAAACGTGAGAGTCAATAAGCTCGTCCTTAGACATGATACAGTATCGTAGATTGGTGGAATCGACCTCTTCACGACAGCCAGTGCAGGACGAAAAATATATATGTTTGGTGTCATTTGGCAAGGACCTCGACATTCGAAACAGTCACACACACAGCTTCCTTGCCAGTGAACTCATTTTCGCACTTCAAGTTTTGGCTAAAGCACTGTTAAAAATTTCACCGGGAACCTCAAAGCCTTCTTCCCACCTCGTGAAATTCATATCAATATTCCTACGCTTCTATCTCCTCACCTTCAGGCTTGTCTCTTGCGCAAAAGATACCCGGCGTCTGCTAAGCTCCCTATAAATTTCGTCCAGCCCTTCATTAAACATACCAGTCTAATAAAGGCTACGGGATATGGTTCCCGCTCCGTCATGCCCATTCGTATTTCTTCAAGCATTCCGCGTTCAAGGGGGTCCGAGTCATTCTACTTGAGTCTTGACTCAACTGCCATTTTGTTCCCTGATATTTGCTACATTTATTCCTGCATATGTACTTACCGAGAAACCTTTTTTGTGCGCCGAGATACACGCTGACCAACCACAATATAAAGATTCAGGCAACTCATCTTCAAATTATTTTTATTGGTGTATCCATCGCGAGAATGTGCAAGAAAATATATCCATCCTCTTTGACCTTCTTCAGCTCCTCGCATTCGCATTTTGCATTCTCGCTTTTGATGGATTACTTATTTATTTATATAGCAGTCAGTGTGATCTCAGCCAAATCTCAGCCCTATATTTCAAAAAAAAAAAATTATGATTTTCGGGGAACTCGAACACGCCTTTCGAGCCTGTTCGGTGGCCAGTCAATACCTGAACCGCCTGCGATCGTTACTGTATTCTAGCCTGCCAACCACCTAGAGGCGTGATTCACAGCCATAGCTGTAGTGTGGTGGAAGTACTTCTGCTCGCCATGGAGAGTACACCCTCTCCGCGTTTACGCCAATGATCTTCTTCAGTCACAGTTTCTAGAGAAGCGTGATGATTTGTAACATCACGCCAGCTTCTGAGATTGATTCTGACCCCGAAATACGGGGCTGAGTCCTGACCGAAGTGCAGTAGGCCGGTCTTATTTACTTATTTGCCAGTCACGATGATCGTCACAACGGAGTCCTCAAGTATCAAGTAATACTAATACTCAATGGTCTTGTTCCTGTTCCGGTGTGTGGTAAAATAGCTATGAAGACAGGCGGGGATACGCCGATATATACTTCTCGACATAGATAATCCAGATTTTTCATCAAGAAGCCTCTGACATGGAGAATATAATCTTTATAAAAAAATATGAAACAGTTGAGATGACAGCCACCATCCCGAGCAGGAGTAGACGACACGGTGTCACGGACATATGTTTTGTTTCCAAGTACTTGTTTTGGTCGTTCCAGCCCCGATTCCATGAGGTCATGTAATTTGAATTTGACAGAAGATAATGTTGTAACAGCATATCCTGGGCACATCCTGGTGTACTTACGGGATGACCGAAACGTCGCTCCAGCTGATTCTCAGGGCTGATTGTCTTCTCAGGTTGCCTACGGTTTGCGGCAAAAAGCGGCAATTGGGGGCCGTGATGCTATTACCAAATAACGGCAAGAATGCCGACCCTGAACGGAAGTTTGCGCTCAGACAACAACCTACCAACATGCCCAGTCAAAGCATGTTCTTAGTCTTGCTTACGGCTTTGACGTTCATCCAAGGTGTGTCCAATTTCCAATACTGCCATTGTCTACCGGTGTAACTGATGCATACATCTAACCTCGACAGGATGCTATTGTCACACAGAAGGCTTATCAAGGCCGTTGAATGCCAACAGCAAATGCTTAGCGAGGCCGGAACTTAAACATTCATTCAGGCCGTGGAAATGTTTAGAAGGCAAACTAGATGATCTACCAGCAGGTGATCGGTCAGATGGCATGCAGGCTCCACTCAGTATAAGACAATTACCTGGAGAGCATTACTTGAAATGCAAAGCTAAACATCCCAAAGTACCAAGTCCTCCTCTCGAGGTCGTCCCTCTCTTTGTTTCAGGGCGATCAACAAACCGCGTCGATTTGGTATTCTTTTCTGACGGTTGTGCGTTTATCATTCACAGCAGCCTCTCATATTTGTCAACTTTTTGACTTGGAGACAGATGTTGCAGATGAGCGTGATAAGTTCATCGAAGATGCAAAACGTTTGGCAGAGGACGTATCCAGTAATCGGACATTCAATACGGTTCAACCATTGTTGAATTTTTGGGCAGCCTTTTCTCCCAGCAAAGAGGTCCGCTCCGGTCAAATGATAACTATGCCGATGGTACTTTCTAATACAAACTGCCCTTCGACAGAGTGGGATTGGGATCGGCGGTGTTCCTAAAGAGCAAGTCTAAAGAGTCTTCATGAACTCTAATTTTTGATATCTTTTTGGTCTTAGCACGCCGTTCGGACTCTACCGAGATGGAACAGAACTAAGAGCAGTGTACTATAGCAGGCCAGAGGTGGCGAAAGCCGCTTGTGACTCTTTGGGAAATCAGTGCAACTACCCTATATTGCTAGGTATTCTAGCACCTCCTGAGATCATGCGTCATCAATGCTAAGAAAGATAATTGATAGGTAACGACCCTCTCTACGGAGGCGAGTTGATCTGTTCAACTCTTTTCAACCCGATGGACACTGACTTTCAACAGGACTTGGCGGAGAATTTACGTGTGTGCTTACTCGTCACGATTCTGAACCAAGATCTAAACAATGAATTTCGTCGCAGAGTAATCACTTCATCAATCCTCAATGGCCCTCTTGTTCTTAGGCACGAGTTAGGCCATTCCATCATCCAAGTCGGGGAGGAGTATGATGGTGGCTATTCCTACTTTGGCGTCAACGCCGCGCATGATCTCACCAAACCCATTCCATGGAAACATTGGCTATCCAACCCACCCACGAACATCACGGTCGATGAACTGGCGAATGAAAATTTGAAGCCACGCGTCGAACGATCTGTGATGCCCATGCAAGTGTACCCATGGACCATGCTGAATACCACTTCTCCATGGTCTGTCAAATTTACATCATCAGGTAGTTATTCTCGACATGTGGTGAGATTCTCATTATCGGGACTTTCGCAAAAGGAAGATCTTCAGGTGGCGTTAGATGGTGTTGACCTCGGATGGGTACCTAAACCAGGTATCGGCCTTGATCGTTGGCATTATGACATACATTCTCCCAATGGACTTGCTCCTGGATACCATGAGCTTGTTTTCACTCTTGTGAATGAAAATAGACAAGGAGCTGCTCAACTATGCAGTGCAGAAATCCTGGAGTTCGGGAACGAAGACGAGTAAGCTCGGTAAAAACTCGATCGGAGATTGCTAACGGAGAATGTTGGCACAGATTCGTTTCGAAACCAGCGTTTTATAGTCTATATCCAACGTTCGTGTTCCAGTCCCCAGTTTTTTGTCACCTTTGGATTGTTAAACAGAGCCTCTCAGATATTCCGATCTCAACGAGACGAGTTACCGACCTACAAATGAGGACTGCCTCATGCGTGTCGTCACTTCGCCAGATTTCTGCAAAGTTTGCACCGAGAAACTCTGGCTTTATCTACTGGAACGAGTTGATTTCATTGAGGACATCAGCGAAAGCTGTGTCCAACACCCTTCCGGTTCAGGCCTATCCTCACCTTGGTCTAAAGTGATTGACTTGCACCTTCTTCCCCTCGCCCATCTGCGCAAAACACTTGTCAGCCCCGACGAAAGCTACACCATCGCATGGAAGAAGGACGGTCATCTCCTACCACAATTCACCAACAAGACCAGAATCAAAATGGACAATGAGAGTGCTATCGGCAGGTATACTATCCAAGTCAAGTTTGCAACTGAAGAAATCAGGTTGAAATCCAAGAAATTGGTTTCTGGTGTACATTATACTGTCACCACTAAATGCGGGGGGGCGTAGTTAAAGGTTTTGTTTTTGAGTAACATATGTCGAGAGAGTCAGGAAATTAATGTAACAGCAATTGATCCCAAGATGTGTTTGTTAAGCTTGCGGGAATAGTATATACATCATAGTATACTTATGGTAGGGGGTATTGCTAGAAAAGATCCAGGAAATAAGGGGCTTATTGTAGAGGGGAGCCGCGAAGAGGCCCCACAGGAAGCTTGAAGGAAATGGTATAGCTTACAACTCGTGATAAACGAATAAAAAAAAACGTTAGAATGATAGGGTGGGTAGGGAGTGGGTAGCACATTTGATAACTTGACTAACACGTATGTAGCAAGGAAGATCAGAAAAGTAACAAAAAAAAAGAGGGTGAGTGCGCAAGTCCTGACTAGCAATGAAGACAATGGAGAAAGGCAATGATATGTGGTACCCGTAACTTTTGAACCCAGAAAAATAGGAAGGCATAAAGTGATAGAAGAAAGAATGAAAGGTGAGAGGGGTCAAGGGAAAGGACCATGTATCTACTCACGGATAAACCAAGAACAGCCAAAAGAATGAACGCTCGAAGCAGACGATTTCTCACATGATGATGCACTTACAGCACCCACCACTAACCTCGCCTGCTCCCTCCTTCTCAAGTGACTGCTGTTGTTGGGGCACCATACCCGTAAACGGCGCAACGACTTGCATATCTTGTAGGGGATACCGAGAAAATGGAGCAGACGATGCTGAAAGTGGTTGCTTCGATTTCGGTCCATGAGGCTCTTCATACGTCGTGGGTAGTACCTCATCACGCGGCTGTTGTTGCTGCCCGCTCTCATCTTGGTCCGATGGTCGACCAAATTCGTCCATGGGAATGGACTCGGAATCGTTTCGAGGTGGACGATATTTGGAATGGTCGTAACCGAACGTACCTGGTGCCTGCACAGAAAAACAACAAAGTAAGCAAAAAAAATGAATATGTATGAATATAGGTATAATGCAAACGATGTAAGAGGGGAGAAATAATTGACAATGAATGACAGGCGGCAATCATAGGAAGAGGAAGAAGAGTGGGGACGGTCGCTACGCACAGGTGCAACGGTGTTGTCCACCTTCTTTGGTTGTGGACTGCCATCTGCGCTCTCATAATGCCCATCCAAACCTTTCTTCCGTGCTACTACGGGCAGGACAACCTACAAAAAGTAAAAAGAATGGTTAGCTCATTCCCGAAACATGACAGGTAAAACATGCCTCATCCCAATTCCCTTCTCTATGAATAGGTTGTGTCCAAGATGGTATAGCGTCTGCCATATCGTCATCCCCTTGACCCGCCGGTGTCGGATAATAAGCCAAACTCTTCCTATTCTGTTGTTCATCTTGTTCCTTTCTCGATGCCGTTGTCTTAGCTCTGGTCGCTTTTGAAGCAGTCGTACGTGATTTCTTGGACGCCGGAGACACAGCCCTTTTCTGACCGGGGGTGGGAGGGAGAGTATTGTTGGTATATGTTTGTTGACGAGAATGTGAAGAAGAGGAAGTGGGTGGCGGAGAGGGCGTGTTAGAGGAGGAAGGTAGTCGGGGAGGTTCGCTGGCTCCACGTGTCATTGGAGCTGGAGTTGTAGACGTTGTGGCTGACTGACGAGATTCAGAAGAGCGCCTGGAAGAAGAGGGTGCAGGTATTCGCGTAGGAGGCACGGATTGTTGTTGTTGTCGTGAAGATGGTCGAGGTATCATGCTGGATGGTATAGGTGTGGGTGTAAAGCTCCGCGCCTCGTATGTCCCAGGCGTTGGTGTCCATGGCTCTGGTATAGGAGTGGGATTGTCCTCCACGTCAGGTATGTAGGCGTATGGCCCAACATGCTCTGATACTGAGTTGATCTCAGAACCTTCTCCCTCTAGGTCTGTCAATGGGCTCTCGTCCAATACACGGCCAACTTTACTGGCGTGCTCGTCGTCGAGATATAAGCTGCCCCGCTCCTCCCTTTCCTTATCCGTCATCCCTCCGATACTGTCTGCACGTTTCCGATGCCGACGGGGTTCATCCACCAAAGCTGTGGGTTGTACACGGGTTGTTGCAGGTTTCTTTTTCTTCCCAATCGCATGTCCGTAATTTGCGATATCCAACATTTCCTGTCGACGCCCAACTTTGAGTTCACCCACACCTCCATTCCTCGACACTTCCCCACGATACCAATGTTCATACGGTCTTTCCTCCGAGTCAATCGACGGTCGCGGCGGGTCCTCGTTCTGATGTGTGTCATGATCCTGTTGTGAAAACGACGACATGGTTGCAACAGAAGTAAAGGGTGGAGACTCGTTCAGAAGGGCTGCACCTTGTCGAGTGGAACGACTAGGTAATTCTACTATTGATCGAGTGGATGATGCCAGCACACCTCGTTGAGGACCTCGCTGCTCTGGAAACGGCTGGTTTGAGATTTCAGGGGACTGGGGTTGAGAAGGAGGTGTGACAGCACTCGAATTGTGACCGTAGCCGTTCATATAGGGTGAATGACCATTACCGAAAGAGCCACCACGAGCTGCTTTTGGTATTCGTGTTGGTTTTACGTCCGTGGGTCGAGATGTGGATGATCGCGGAGGGTCGGTGGATTTACTCGCATTCGCTTTAGGTCTCGCGTTTCCATTGGGAAGAGCCTGACCGTTGGAGAGGCTAGAAGAGTACGGTGAAGAGTATGTGCGCGTTCGTTCGAACTTGGGTTTGGAAGACGATTCTGAACCATTGACACGTGGAGTGGTGGCCTTTGGCATCTTACGATCCGAATAGTGTTGCTGGTATTGAAAAGTCGTATGTATTTTTTGACCTTCTAACTGCTGGTTGGAAATAGGAGAGGCCACGTTTTTCTTTTCACTGAGAGTTATGTCTGGTTGGTATTTTTGCTTTGGCGGTGCCTCGTCGCCTGAAGATAAAGAAATGGCAGATAGTCTCCGTGCCAGTGTTCTACTTTCGCTCTCGAGACCTGTCAGGGGTTATGAATATGCAATTGACAGACAGAGTAATTTCTTGGAAATACGTTTTCGCAGAGCAGGCACGACCTCCTCGTCCCAGGAGGGTCCTGGTAACCTTGCAGATTGCGTTAAAGCCATCGCAGCCAACTATTTCAATGAAAACGCGGAAAAATCGTGGTCTAGATCAACAAGACAATTCCGAGTAATGAGCCACTACGGGCTCCTCCAGTGAGCGCCAGGAGGGAAAAAATGTGAAAGAAAGTTAAGGAGGTTGGCGGAGGATGGCAACGATGATCGGGGGTTTGGTCCCGTGTGAACTTTGTTTACAACCGAAGCTGGCCTAAGTTAGCCTGAGGCTAGCCATCATCAGTAGTCTGTTATCGACCTTAGGACATAAAACGGTCAGGTTATCTATTAACGGGCTATGTACGCCCCCTGACAATTGGCTTGACTTCGTCTTGTCTTGTCTGATATCAGATCTTCAGAATTAGCATCAAATGATGCTGGATGTATTCTCGCCCCACGGACTGGGCACCTACGCTGGATATCTCAGAAACCGTTAGTGAGAGAAGAAACAGTATTTTTGCCATCATGCTCCCTGGTGCACCCAGAGATCATGTTGATCTGCAAAAAAAAGGATGGCCTCACTGCGGCCCACCTGAATGCCTCCGAAACCGCTCTGCCACTGGCCAGTGAATATAAACGAAATCAATCATCTCTGGCCTCAGCCATCGATATCGTCCTTTCGTTCGAACCTTCATAACATCATGCTCCTCCCCGAAGTTGACAACCCCCAAAGAGATATGAATAACCTGAGGCTACAAAGGACCACTGAAGTCTGTGGTAAGTAGATGAATGGGGTCTTATTCGCCTATTTGAACGTTCACATTTTTGCGCTCAATGACCCAAAATTGTTTATCCCCAGGCGATCTCAGTTGGTGGATTTTCAGGGGTTTCTGACTACATTGTCTCCAAGCATTCAAGACAGTTGCTGTCGCTCCACACGTCGATCGGCAGTCGAACAGCACAAAGTCTTGAACGCTTATGGACTCAGTTGAACAATAAGGTCTGTTTTATTGCAATTTCTTTACCTCATCTCTTGGTTGCATGCAATATGGACGGCAAAGTCCTGTCCATTATCACTCTGAACAAAGATGCGGGATAGATGATGGGGCTCATTTAATTACAAAAAGCCTGCATGTCAAGAACTGTACATCTCTATTTAGTCTGTTGACTCCTACTCGTTGCACGACGCTAGCCACAATTATTGAAGAGTATAAAGCCATTGCCAAAGCCTTGGCATCGACTGCGACCCTATTGACTCTACGGCTTTTATGTCGAGACGCTTATTTTGTTACATCAACATCTATATTTACATGCAGTAGTACTGTATTACCAAATCCAGTGGATGTCACAGCAAACTGCAGACGGCCCCATACCTTTCATTCTTTTTATTTCCTTTTTTTCACTCTGGCGCAATTATATTATCGGTCTCTGCAGAATGCGACAGCCAGAAATGGGGCCATCTGCATTAATAAGATTGTAGTTTCACGACATCGACAGCAGATGTACACGACCGCGACTCAAGATACCTTACCTTCAACTCGTTTCGATTGGCGCCTTCGAGCTTCTTCTCGCGTTAAAAAGGATGAAAAGGAAGATGGGGAAAACTCTGGTTATCAGAAACGTTTGCGTCCCATGGTCACGGACATGGGTGTTGGTAAGCCTTTCTTTAACGCGATTCGGCAATATTCTGAAAAGTACGTCGGTTTTTCTTCCGCATAATGGGACCAATCTTTTCTTTCAGGGTGTATTAACGTGTCCTTTTCTGCCCCAGATTTTTGAAACTTATTGCCCTCGAAGAGGCAGAGGACGAGGCTGTACTTCGGCACCGTCTCGCGACATGGAGCGTTGAAAGATTAGAAACTGAAGGATATTGCCTCACAGGAATGTCTGCCTATTGGATGCAAACAAATCAGTTCGGACGTCCTGTAGCGACTTTCCTTCTAGGCCCTGGTATTACTTTACCAGAAAACAAACTCGAGTGAGTAAAGCCATTTTTCATATGTTAAAATGGTTGTAATCGACCTTCTTTTTTCGCATAGAAATGGAACTCAAATAATGGTTTCCCGCCTTGACCCGTTGAAAGAATCACATAGGCTGGGCTCCGTTCTCTCACGTACAGCTGCGCATATACGCATATGTTTCCCTGACAGCTTCGACGAATTGGACCAAGGTGTTTGGCGTTTGGATCTTGGGCGCCCTAACCTTGTTTATGAGCGTATGCGCAACGCCATTTCTCACCTGCAACATGATCCTCAAGAAATCGAGCAAACGAACGCTGGTTATTCTAGCCAATATATATTGCAAGGCACACAACTACGGGATGTCATACTCCGTACGTTTGATCCCAACGAAACACCATGGCAAGACCATGCGCAGCTACAAGCGCCGGATGATGTTACATACCCTTCGCACGATGTTTTGGAGCATGAAGGTCGAGGAAAACCCGATTTCGCGGACCTAGGAGCATTTAGGAACGACCAACGGATTTTAAGCTGGGCCAAGAGGTATTCACGAGATCACCCGATCGTGATGGATGGTGATCCCTCAATCAATCTGAATAATTCGCAAAGGAAAGCCATGGCAACTATGGTTGGTCAAAGAATTAGTCTTATACAAGGAGTAGGTGGCAAGGCATCTTTGTTCTTCTTACTAACTTAAGCATAGCCGCCAGGTACTGGTAAAACGAAAACTATCACCGAAACCATCAAGGTCCTAAAGGTGAGGATTGCCTTTATATTCTGTTTTCCCACTTTTTGAACTGTTGATTCTAGCTGCACTTTGAAGTCCCCCAACCATTACTCGTTTGTACATATACAAATGTTGCCGTCGACAATCTCGTGGAAGGGCTAGCCAAAACGGGCCTGAAACCTCTTCGCGTCGGATTCAACGGCAACGTCCGGAAATCGCTCGCCGAGTATTCGCTCGATCATAAGCTTGAGATACATCCTCTCCATCCTACTCTCGTTACAACCGTCAAAGAAGCAGAGAAAACGTTGCGTCAAGTGCAGGACTTGACAAAGGCGCTAAAGGAACTGAACAAAAAATTGTGGGAGGCGAAGACCCCGAAAAAGTCAATGATTGAGAGAGAGCGTAAAATGCAGGCTGGGTTGATATTGACGCGCACTCAGCATAAAAATCTACAGCGGAGGATTTATGCTATACAACAAGAAATGTTACGTGAAGTTGTCGCAGCAGCAGATGTCGTAAGTGCCGGATTTGATTTGGATGATAGTCGATTAATTAAAGGTCTTTCTTTCGCAGATTTGCACGACATGTGTTACTGCTGCGTGCACGGCTCTCAATGTAACTGACTTCCCTATTGTCTTCTTGGATGAGGCGTCAATGTCGACTGAGCCAGCTTCTCTGATACCCTTAATGAAAGGGGTAGGCATATATCTGTTGGCATCTTATCAGGTCTAACGAACTGCGTTTTTCCATAGTCCGAGCACGTTGCACTTATCGGAGATCACAAACAACTACCTCCAGTCATTGTCAGTCAGCAAGCACAAGCAGATGGACTTAGTATGAGTTTATTCGAGAGATTGGCTGAGGAAGGCGGTGAGTGACACGCACGATTGCAAGTCTAGTATTCGGGTTATTCATCCATTTGTCTTCCAGTCGTCCCCTCTGTTATGCTCGACGTCCAGTACCGCATGCATCCTGCCATCTCTCGATTCCCTGCTCAAGAGTTCTATGATTCTGCCCTCATCAATGGTACAGAGGATCTACTAGGCAATGTTACTCCGGGTCTCGATCCCCCCGAGTCGAAGCATTTATTAAAGAATTCAGTGACGGGCCATCGACCGTCGGTTGTCTTTATCGATCATACTGGCAATGAATCTTTCAAGGGACGTAGTCGCCTCAACGTTATGGAAGGCCACATTGTGGCAAGTGTCGTCGAAGATCTTCTACTCAATAACGAGGTGGGTTGGTTACCTTTCATTAGCTTCTTGGAAGGAATTGGATGTAACTAAATAAATGCAGAACCTTCGAGGACAGGATATTGGCATCATCGCTCCATATGCTGCGCAAATAAAGCTCCTGACTCGTCTCTTCAACTCGGACGCAAGCTATAAGCAACGCTTCCATGATGTTCTTGGGGATCGTCGGGCAATGCAACTCGAGCAGATTGAAGTTAAAACAGTCGACGGCTTCGAGGGGCGCGAGAAAGAAATCATCATCTTCTCAACGGTTCGAAACAACTCTGCAGGCCAGATTGGATTCCTAGCTGATAGGAGACGATTGAATGTTGGATTGACACGAGCGAAACGTGGCTTGTTCGTGATAGGCAGTATCCAGACATTGCAATCGAGCAAGACTTCCCAAGACGACCATGCGATTGTTAGGGTTGGCAAAGGAGCAGATTCGTGGCGCCGTTATGCACAATTTTTGACGGAAGGAGGGTTGGTTGTTACTTTGACGGGAGGTTCGCTTTCGAAGGCGTTGTATGGGCATTTGAGCACAGTGAAGGCACCGGATATGGCACAGGCGTTCTTCACCCAGAGATCATGAAATTATCTATGTCAATCAAGTCCATCGGCTTGTTCAAAGGCAGAACCACCCACCACCCCACTCTTTGAAACCATTATATTCGGAACACGACAGAGTTCTTCGAGCCACCATCCCCATCCCCATCGTCTCTGACGTTGCCATTCTCCAACGGAGTTGGTTGGCCATCATGTATCAACTGATCAGTTTCATTGGGATTGACCTCGAGATTGCTCACTACCATTCTGGGTTGCAACGTTGGTTGCTCGCCCAAAGCGAACACAAATTTGAATTCGGTCAAGTGCTTGCACATCCTCACGCGCAAAGAATTATGTGGGAACATGTTTGACGTACTCAATGTTGCATCCTGGTCACACAAACTACATTATAGATACTCAAGGTTAATACTATGGACGTCCGCATACATGAGAGCCTTATCCAATGTGTTCGCGTCATTTCACTTATTTTTCACATTACATACTATTCTGCGGGGCCAATATTCGACGTTTCCAAATTAACATACACACCTCAGTGGGCATTAAATATAAAACCCCTCTAAATTCATTTCCAACATGGGTATTGACATTTTAATTGTTGATTCAAATATAGGAATTCAAGTTTGGCAGGGGTGCCTGATTTATATTTTAAATGTAGCTCACTGCCAACATTTAAAATGATGAATTCGACGTGGGAAATCAATTGAAACGACTTTTATATTCTGAAAAAACCCTAGACTGATAGTAACTTAGTAAGGCGTCACCGAATTCGCGTGACAACGCGTTACGCGACCGTTCTTTGACTTACGGGCGCGATCCCATTTTTTATCCTCTCATGGCCAATGGCGAAAGGACACTTAGTAGCATGGCCAAGAGGGACAAGTTTATGGCAACCCTACGACAATCTAAAGAAGAGGGTCTACACTCTCGACACGGGGATAGTAAGCCTTCTGGAGGAGCCAGTGGCTCACTGCCATCTCAAGAAAGTGGGTCAAGGATTTCACAGAGAGTATCCAAGTCAGGTCGAAGGGTCATATTCGTTCTTGATGATGATGAAGCATCAGAAGAAGAAAAAGAAGAAAATAGCACTGCTTTTGAATCGGACGAGCCTGAGGATGAAGCTTCAAGTTGTAGGAAGAATCAGAGACGGAAAGAGGTTATGGTTTTACTCCCACCTCCCAAGATGAAGGCACCTGGTCAGAGCTCGACAAGTGGCAGAAACCTCCAGGTGGCAGAAATGACGCGCGGTGATTCCAAGAGTGCGCTAGAGTTGCAGAGAAAAGAGATTGAAAGTATGCTTTGATTTTAGTTTATTTTATTTTTTCTGATTTGTGATACCAGTGTTGAAGCGTCGCGCGGAAACAGCAGAAGGAAATTTTGTTGCCCTCGTCGGTCGTGTCCAAGATTTTCGAACATCATTGCGATCTGAGATTCGTACCATGCCTCCCGGAGCAGAGTCTGATGGTCTTTCGAGGTTGTCAGCCGCTATGGAGACGGCCATTGACGATGCAGGACTCTATTTGCGCAATATTTCTGATCCTCTGAAGCAGTCCCGGATCAACTGGGAAATCCATAACGGGGCAGAGACTAAAGTTCATAACGCAAAAGAACTTGAAGGAGAATCCAAACCACAACCAAGGACCGGCGCGCAACGACAGATCCAAAGATCTCGGTCCCCATCGCCAATACACCCCAAAGGACCTGCCAACGGGAAGGTCGGAAAAGGCAAACGAAAGGCGGTTGAGCTCAGTGAGGATGATGAGGAAGAGGTACAGAAAAAATATCGAGGGATAGATGAAGATTGGGAGGACTGGGAGGTTGCGGCCGCTCCGAAGATACCCGACGGCCAGCTGAAAATTGTCCACAGCCGCCCAACATCCAAGAGAACAGGGGATTTTTTCGACAAACCGTGCTCGACGTGTGTCCTGGAGGGAAAGAAGTGCGAGAAGAACAAGAATGGGCGTGCTTGTGTGCAGTGCAATGCAAAGAAGCGCAGATGTGAGTACTCACAGGTGGCACAGGCAAAGAAGAATAAAGCGAAAGGTGGAAAATGACTCTTGAGGAAGCATTCGTTGCAACGGCTCAAAAAAAAGTTGGAAAAGCTTGCCGAAATTTATACCCGTTATAGAAGATATTTTTATTTCTATGACTTCTTTCCCCTGGTCATAGATCCCTTTATTGATATCTGGTAAGGATTCTTGATAACTGAGGTGAATACTTTTTCCAGATAAATTCATATTCAAAATTGCTTGGTGTCACAGATTATATAATCGTGACAAATTCTTTACAATCGCTTTGCCAAAACAAAACAAAAAAATAGAAACACAAAGACTGAACATGTGCGCACAACCAGTCACTCAAAAGGCAGTTCGACACTCGTTAACTCGTTTCCAACGTGCACCTCAAATAAGCAGAAAACTACGAAGAAGTCCACGTACAGGACTTCCACAACCACACGTCAACATCATCGCTCGAGAGTTCGCGCCATGCCGCCTCGAAGACCATTACCATAACACCCTAAAAGATGATCTCATGTATATGACTTACAAACATGAAATAGGAGAGCGTCCACCTCCTCGAAAAATCAGGCTTACGTTTGATTCGAACGACCCGTATACAAAACACCGTCATAATCCGCCTGTAGGTGGTTCACAGTTTGGGAAGAAACCGGCACCACCGTCGACGCCAGATAACATCGTGAGGTTGGAAAGGATTCAACTGCATACGATGGTGAAAGAAGCCGTAACCAACAAGTCGAATCTGTTAGGTGCTATGATGCAGATGAAGGCATTGACCGGGGAGAATTATCAAGGTGGAGGACAGCATGCCGTCGAAGGTGTGCAAATTGTGCGTGGCAAAAAGTCAGTCGGAGGGTGGTTGCGACCTGGGGTACCAGTTGGTGTCAAAGTGGATCTGAGAGGGCGAAGCATGTACGATTTCTTGGGAACTCTTGTAGAGTTTGTGCTTCCCCGAATGCGCGAATTCTCGGGCATTGTCCTCCCTCCACAATCCTCATCTGTAAACACACCGAGTGCCGTTACAGGTGTCGTTTCGTTTGGTCTTCCACCCCAGGCTATCATGTTCTTTCCCCAAATCGAGGTCAACGTCGACTCATACCCAAAACTTTATGGAATGCATATCCACTTTATTACGAACGCGACGGGAATAGGTGCTCAGGACCGTGCAAGGGCTTTGGTCTCAGGATTCCAAATCCCCTTTTTGAGGAGATAGCGCCGATGCACCGTTGTGAGTAAACATGGGAATCCAGGTCTATGATAGCTCTCTGACGATGCTTTCCAGGTCGAAAGTACTCCTATCTTTAATCATATTTTCAAATCTAATATTTAAACTTTCACACTTATGCGAGTGAATTGGAGTATGTTTGATAAAAAAGACAATGCTAATGAATGAATGTGATGGGTACGTATATTACGATGCAGGGTTAAAACGATCGACAGCAGTTAGAAGCGATGTGCTTTCCGGGAACATAAAAAAGGGTAATAAAAAAAAAAGAGGAGTGAAGAGAACCGTATTTTTTATACAACGCCGAGTCTTACCTCACGTTTCCCACAAGAGCAACATCATCTGCCGTACCCGCCCAACCCATCTGTACCAGTATTTTGCCACGCGATATCTCCTAGTCGTTGTCTCGACGAGGTAGTAGTAGGTTTTGCAGAACCAGGAGGTCTTATCTTCCCTCCTGCCGTACTCAACCTTGCTGACGACGCGTCCCCTGCAAGCCCATTGTTGACGTTGACGCTCCCGAGCGGAGTCGCAGGATTTGCCTCTGAGGCTGCTCGCCTCAATCGTTTGGGTGCAATTGACAAGTTGCTCTTGGACTGTGAAGAGGAAAGATCTACAGACCCAGTGCCTGATGACTTGCTTCTCATGCCAACACCGACAGCGGGTTTCAACGCAGGTTTCAGAGCAGGTACGATTTCTCGTGCCAATTCTCGGACGAGCACAGCACCATCTCCACCTCCCCTGCTCAACTTCTCCACAACACCCAACAGCCCATATCGTTCGACCAACATGACACGATTCGGGTGCACCTCACAAACACCCCTTAAAATACGCAGCAAGTTGAGTCGGACAACTGCCTTGCCGTTCTGTCCCAGGCGGTCTATAATTCGTTTGAAGAATGCAGATGACTTGGTCATCGCAATCGTTACAGGCGTTGACAGCCGAGTGATTTTCAAGAATGGGTCGAGTAGATTTTCGAATGAGTTGGCTTTGGCAGTAACGAAACATTTGAGGAGTGCATCGATAGCTTCGGGTTTCAATAGCTCGTCTTCGACTCGGGCGGTCTCATCTTGGAGCCACGATAGCACTGATTCTAAAGCACTGACTTGGAAATATGGATCGTCAAGTAATTTGAAGTACATGGTCAGACCATCGTGCTGCCACAGAAGTGTTCGGCAGCTCTTGCCGGCGCTCGCCAAATCGCACAAGATCGGTAGTGCGAATTGCTTAAGTGGCGAGCTTGTCTCAATGACCCGTTTCAAGCACGGGATGATGCCGGCCTGCGCAGCTTCTTCTTGACGGGATTTGTTGAGACGACAGAGGTTATAACAGGTTTGGAATACATGATTGGAGATTTCCTAGCGCCAAAAACAAGTCAAATTCTATAATTCACTAAAATAAAAAAATAAGCTTACAGTGCTGTGTGGACCAGATGATTGCTCGTCCAGTATGCGTATGAGAATCTCCAGAGCGTTAGCATTCTGAAGAACTTCAAGCAATGTGGCGTTCATGGACAGATGCTTAACGGCCTTCAACATCTGAACAAGACACTCGGGCTCAAGCAGTTCACAGGCCCGCAACAGCCCTAACGACGGCATGTCAGAGGATGGTATGGATATGAGGACAAAAACTCACGTCGGACAACTTTCCTCGTACCCAAAGCATTCCGAACATGAATGTCTGACTGAGAGACCTGAGAGAAGACCAAGAGAATCTGGATGACCTTCATCTTCGTATCCATGGTCGTCATTCCTCGGATTGCCATCACATTCAAAAGGGCTGCCGAGAGGGGGTCTAGAAGACCTTCACGGATGAACATTCGACAAAAGTCATTCTTGGTCGTAGGGCTTTGAAGCTCAAAAACGCTTCCAATGCCGTTTAAAGCATGTTCCACAAGTTCGGTTTGCTCGCCATAGTCTTCGTCGAGAAGATCAACCAAGACTTTGAGACCGCGACATCTGTGTCAAGGAATTAGTAACAGGATCTATTGATCGTTATGTAGTACGCACGAAATGAACATCTGAAGTGTAAGAACGGAAGTATGGCATAGCAGTCGGATGAAATTGGAAGCCTCTAGTCGACATTCTGATGGATATTTCTTCGAAGTGAATTCTGTTTTGAAAATACGCCACTGAGGTTGAGAAATGACGTATCAAAGTAACTACAAATATAATTTACCCATCATCACTGGAATACCGCTAGTTCAAAGAATTAATGTAGTAACCATGTCCAGGAACTAAAACTCACATACCCAATCAAACAAAAACTTTCAAGAAAGCCAAGGTCCTCCGTGACCAACTACAAAATGAATATCGTTAAGTCAGTATATCAGAACAGGCAATTAAGCATACCAAATTGATAATCTGCAGAAGCTTCATAATGACATCTCGTGAACACCTGCCTTCCAGTACCTCAAGGATAGCCAGCATGCCATGTGAAGACACTAGCTGAACTTGCATATCAGGTGTTTCTATCATAATCTCAAGCTAACGGTTCTAAATCAGTCGACCATCCATCTAGTACTGAGAAATAGCGGATGAATGCAAACCAGCTGATCACAGGCGTCTCGAAGTTGGAAATCAGGGGCAGACGGCGTGAGTTCATCAATGAGTTGATTGACGGTATTGCATAGCCTAGCGTATTTGTCACGTTGGAGATTTGCCTCTAGATCGTCTTCAGAAAATCCTTCGTCGATCTAATGATGCGATGGTATGAGGA
>Ga0193743_1000839_pt1 | contig 23948 bp, 20 predicted proteins | sample L2c2metaG_FD_143038 | JGI IMG/M metagenome (GOLD analysis project Ga0193743, IMG submission 143038) | Soil microbial communities from a riparian zone of the East river system, Colorado, United States - L2c2 | ecosystem: Environmental > Terrestrial > Soil > Riparian zone | place: USA: East River... | reverse complement strand
ATATTGTGCTGGCGTCGTAAGTCGCTCACGCGGTCCTCGGTATCGAGAGGATGCATTTCGAGCGCCGCGACATGGACGAGGAAGCGAGGACCGATGAATTCGTCGTGCTTGTGGTGTTCACGCAGGACGTGACATACATCCTGGCAGAGAAAACACTCGATGCACTTGCGAAACTCCTGTACGCGCTCGACATCGGCCTGCTGCATGCGCCACGTGCCGTCCGGCGCGTCCGGTGAACGGGGCCTGAATCTCTTGATCGTCTTCTTGACTTTGAAGTTCCAGGAGACGTCGGTGACCAGGTCACGGATCACGGGAAACGCGTGCATGGGCTCCAGGATGACGGGCATCTCCAAATTGAGATTGCTGAGGCGCGTCATGCACATGAGCTTGGGCATTCCGTTAATCTCAGCCGAGCATGAGCCGCACTTCCCGGCCTTGCAGTTCCATCGCACCGCAAGGTCGGGCGCCTGCTGCGCCTGGATGCGGTGAACCGCGTCCAGAACTACCATGCCCTCCTCGACGGGAGTCGCAAAGTCCTGGAATTGGCCACCGGCCGGGTCTCCGCGCCAGATTCGAAATATCGCTTGACTGGCCATCTATTTCATCTCCTCAATCACGGCCTTTAACTCGCCGGGCAAGGGCTGGAGCGGGCGCTTTTCCACTTGCATTTCACCGTTAGCGCCGCGCTTGACGACAATGTTGTACTTGCCCCACTCGGTGTCCTTATTGGGAAAGTCTTCGCGGAACTGCGCGCCCCGGCTCTCCTTTCGAAGCAGCGCGGCGCGGGTGATTGTCTCGGAAACGTTGAGAAGATTCGCAAGATCCATGGCGGTGTGCCACCCATTGTTGTACTGGCGATGTCCAGCGATACCCGCCCGGTCCGCCCGCTCGCAAAGTTGGTGGATGACGTCGAGCGCCTGCAGCATTTCGCTCTCGGTTCGAACGATGCCAACCAGGTTCTGCATCGATTCCTGCAGGTCGTATTGAATCTGATATGGATTCTCGCCGGCAGGACCGCGATCGAAGGGCGTGAGGGCGGCGTTTGCGGTCGCCTGAAGCTGGGCCTCATCGATGGTTGCCGCGCCGCTGCTCTTGGCGTACTCAGCTGCAAACCGCCCCGCACGCCGTCCGAACACCAACAGATCGGAAAGCGAATTTCCTCCTAGCCGGTTGGCGCCGTGAAGCCCGGCGGCGACTTCGCCCGCGGCAAACAATCCCGGCACGGTGGACATCTGCGAATCGCCATCCACGCTGATCCCGCCCATCATGTAGTGCGTAGTAGGCCCGACTTCCATCGGCTCTTTGGTGATATCCAAGTCCGCGAGCTGCTTGAACTGGTGATGCATGCTGGGCAGTTTGCGCTTAATGTGTTCCTCCGATTTCGGCATGCGCTCCTTTATCCACGCGATGTCTAAGAAGACGCCGCCATGGGGTGTGCCCCGCCCTGCCTTGACCTCGCGATTGATGCAGCGCGCGACGTGGTCTCGGGTGAGCAGTTCGGGAGGCCGCCGCGCGTCCCTATCGCCCTGCGTGTAGCGCCATCCCTCATCCTCGTTGTCCGCTGTTTGGTCCTTGTAAAGATCCGGGATCTCGTCAAACATGAAGCGGCGGCCCGCGTTGTTGCGCAGAACTCCACCTTCGCCGCGCACGCCTTCGGTCACCAGGATGCCCCGCACGCTAATTGGCCAAACCATACCCGTCGGATGGAATTGAACGAACTCCATGTCCTTGAGCTCTGCTCCCGCGCGATACGCCAATGCATGCCCGTCGCCCGTGTACTCCCAACTGTTGCTCGTGATCTTGAACGCGCGTCCGATTCCCCCGGTGGCAAGCACGACGGCATTCGCCTGCCACAGACAAAAATGCCCTTTCTCGCGGTCATATCCGCAGGCCCCCGCGACGCGGCCCGAGTCCAACAGGAGCGTGAGCACCGTACATTCCATATGCACCTCCATGCCGGTGTGGATGCCGTGATCCTGGAGAGTGCGGATCATCTCGAGGCCGGTGCGATCGCCGACGTGCGCCAGGCGGGGATAGCGATGCCCGCCGAAGTTGCGTTGAAGAATCCGGCCGTCTTTGGTGCGGTCGAAAAGGGCGCCCCAGGCCTCAAGTTCGCGTACGCACTCCGGGGCCTCTTTGGCATGCAGCTCCGCCATGCGCCAGTTGTTGAGATACTGCCCCCCGCGCATGGTGTCGGCGAAATGCACGCGCCAGTTGTCGCGATCGTCGACGTTCGCCAGAGCAGCGGCAACCCCGCCTTCGGCCATCACCGTGTGCGCTTTGCCGAGCAGCGATTTGCAGACCACTCCCACTCTGACGCCGCTTGCAGCCGCTTCGATTGCGGCGCGCAGCCCCGCGCCGCCCGCGCCGATGACCAGCACGTCGTAGGAATACCGTTCGAATTCCGGCATCTAAAGGAGTCTCCAGTCCTGCCAGATACCCATCGAGCAGAGGCGGACATAGATATCGGAAAATCCTACCCAGAAGAGACTCGCCCAGGCCCATTTCTTGTGCCCGGCATTCAGGCAGCTCACGCAATCGTAGAGCTTGTGCCGCACGGGGTGTTGCGAGATCTGGTCGAGAGTTCCTCCCACCAGGTGCCGGAACGCGTGACAGCCAAATACATATCCGCCCAGGAGCACCACATTCACGACCAAAACGATGCTTCCGATCCCGATTCCGAAGCCATCCGGAAAAAAGAAGGACTTGACCGCGTCGTAAGCCAGGAAGCCCCACACCAGGTAAGAGATCCGCAGAAAGTAACGGTGAAAATTTTGTAGGATCAGGGGAAAGCTTCGTTCCCCCAAATAAGTCTTGCGCGGCTCACTCACGGCACACGCCGGAGGGTCGGCCCAGAATGACTTATAGTATGCGCCGCGATAGTAGTAGCACGTCAATCGGAAGCCGCCGGGTATCCAGAGAATGAGCAGCGCCGGAGAAAACGGCAGAAAGCTTGGAAACCACTGCGGCTTCGGGCCGAACAGCGCATGCGGCGAATCACCGAAGATCTCGGGTGAATAGAACGGGGAAATGTACGGGCCGTACGTGTAGTGGCTGTTTTGAAATGCCGCCCACGTGGCGTACACCAGAAACGCGCTTAGTCCCAGAAAGACAGCGGACGGTGAAACCCACCATGCATCGCGCCGCGACGTGTTGCCGAATCTGCCGCCTTTCCAGACGACATCAGGAGCTGCCATGTTCCTCCCCAGGGCAGAGGGATCGGACTGCTGGGTGTTTTTCCCGCTGCTGGCATCGCAGTATATAACAATCAAGCCAAATCCCCGGCGCGGTTCGCTACTGGGCTGTAGGGCACATTCACAAAAAGCCGACGCGGCCGTTTATGTAGAATGCTTACGGGAGCCTGGATGTGCCATTCACATTTCCCGAGGCATCGCGTGCGGGAGTTGTTTTCTCGATCGAGTCGATGTGAGCAAGCCGCAGCCGTATTGTCAAAGGAGGTGTCCATGACGGCAATTCGCATCGTAGCGCTTTCTGTCCTGCCGTTGATGGCATTCGGACAGCAAGTATCATTTGACCGCGATATCCGGCCGATCATGTCGGACACCTGCTTCCGATGTCACGGGCCCGACGCCAGTTCCCGGATGGCGAACATGCGGCTGGACCTTCGCGAAGAAGCGCTGACGCCGAAGCGAAACGGAACTCCGATCGTCCCCGGCGATCCCGAGCATAGCGAAATCATCCAGCGCATCTTCGCCAAGGATGGCCGCGTAATGCCCCCGCCTTTCGCCCACAAGGAGTTGACCGCCAATCAGAAAGAGACCATCCGGCAATGGGTCGCCCAGGGCGCGAAATACGAAATACATTGGTCCTATGCGCCCGTGAAGAGGCCACCCGTACCCAACTCGGCAGCGAGTTCGGCGGCGGGTCCATCGGCGGTGGGTCCAATTGATGCTTTCGTTCAGGCTCATCTTACCCAGGAAGGACTGAAGCCTTCTTCCGAAGCCGATCGCCGCACACTGGTTCGCCGCGTGACGTTAGACCTCACGGGGCTTGCGCCCACGCCTGCGGAAACAGCGGCTTTCGTCTCGGATCATTCGCCCGGCGCTTACGAGAAACTAGTGGATCGCTTACTCGCCTCACCGGCCTACGCCGAAAAACAGGCGGTTCGCTGGCTCGACGCCGTGCGCTATGCGGACACCGCTGGATACCACAGCGACAGCCCTCGTCCCGCCTGGCCTTACCGCGATTATGTGTTGCAGGCCTTTCGCGACAACAAACCATTCGATGTATTTACCCGCGAGCAGTTGGCCGGTGACCTGATGCCGGACGCGACCGTCGAACAGAAAATCGCGTCCGCTTACAATCGCATGGGCCGGACCTCCGCCGAAGGCGGCGTACAGCCCAAAGAATATCTGGCCAAGTATGGAGCCGAGCGCGTGCGTACCTTGAGTACAAACTGGCTTGGCAGCACCATGGCCTGCTCCGAATGTCATAACCACAAGTTCGATCCCATTCTGACTAAAGATTTCTACGCCATGAAAGCCTTCTTTGCCGACGTGAAGGAGAAGGGCCTTGTTCCGGATTTCGGCCCCGATGCCTTCGCGCCGAAGATGCCTGTCTATCAACCGGGCCAGAAAAAACGAATCGAGGCTCTTAAGCAAAGAATTCAGGATGAAAAAAGCGAACTGGACCGTAAGGCCGGTAGCTTAGCGGAGGAACGGCGGGCGTGGCAAAAAGAGGTGCTGGCACAAGCCCACGCCGGTCGCCTTACCTGGAAATTCCCCATTCCGGCGGCAGTTTCGGCGAAGAGCGCAAAGCTTTCCGTGCAGAGCGGAGATCTGGATGAGGGCGAACAGCGAGCCCATCCAAACGTCATTACCACTGGTGGCGCGGGTCTCGTGATTGTAAGCGGGCCGAATCCGGACAATGAGACCTACTCGGTCACGTTGAAGCCGGGTGCTGGTGTGTGGACCAGCCTCGGAGTTGAAGTGGACACGGGCCCGGGGCTCCCTGGCGCCGATATTTCGCGGGGCGCCGATCGATTTGTCATCTCCGAAGTGGACGCGCTGATTTCACCGAACGGCCGGGACGCTGCCAGGAAAACACCTTTTGTCTTCGCCTACAGCACGGTTTCGCCGACGACAGGCTTTCCCGCCATGGCTGTGCTCGACGGCAACTCAAAAACCGGATTCGGAATCGTGGGCAGGGCAAAATCGCCATTCCTGATTCTGCGTTTCGCGCAGCCGCTTCAAACGACGGCCGGATCGACGCTGACGGTCCGGCTGCATCAGGATTCAGACTACCGCCAAGCGACCATTGGGCGATTCCGCGTCGCGCTTTCGAGTGGAACATATTCGTGGGAGAACAATCCGAAGCCCAAACCGGAAAAAACGGAAGCTAGCCAAGACGAGAGCGAGGCAGATTCTCCCATTCCCGCGGGACTTCCCCGGAATTTGATAAAGGCGTTGGAGCGCCCGGAGCCGGAGCGTTCGGCCGAGCAAACGGAAGTCATCCGCGATTACTTCGAATATTCCGCGCCGCAATTGTTCCCCGCACGTCTTGCACTGGCGAAGCTCGAAACGGACCAGAGCCTACTTGAGGGCGCTGTTGCCGAAGTGATGGTTACCGAAAGCGTCGAGCCGCGCGAAACACGTCTCCTACCGCGAGGCAATTGGATGGACGATTCAGGCGACATCCTGCAGCCCGCCATACCGGAGTTCCTGGGTCATCTGAATACCAGCGGCGGCCGCGCCACCCGTTTAGACTTGGCGAACTGGTTGGTCTCGCCGGACAATCCGTTAACCGCCCGGGTCTACATGAACCGCATGTGGAGCCAGTTTTTCGGTACGGGTCTTTCCAAAACCGTCGAAGACTTGGGATCGCAGGGTGAATGGCCTTCGCATCCGGAACTGCTTGAATGGCTGGCCGCGGAATTCATGAATCCGCAGTACGATACAGCCGGTACGCATCCCTGGGACACCCGTCACATGGTTCGCCTCATCGTGCTCAGCAGCACGTACCGCCAGTCGTCGCTATCGTCTCCGGAACTGGATCAACGCGATCCGGAAAACCGGTTGCTGGCTCGTCAGAGCCGTTTCCGCGTGGATGCCGAATCTGTTCACGATTTAATGCTCCAGATTTCCGGCCTGCTGGTGAACAAATTCGGCGGTCCAAGCGTAAACCCCTACCAACCGGAGGGCTACCTGGCGGCGCTGAACTTCCCGAAAAGAGGTTGGTCGGCCAGCCGCAATGACGATCTTTACCGGCGCGGCGTTTATACGTTCTGGCAGCGCACATTCCTTCATCCCACAATGATGAACTTCGATGCTCCGACGCGGGAGGAATGCGCCGTCAACCGTATCAACTCAAACACGCCGCTGCAGGCCCTTGATCTGCTGAACGATCCGACGTTTGTAGAGGCGGCCCGTGTCTTTGGTGTGAGGATTTTGCGGAGCGGCGGAGGCAATCTAACGAGCCAGGTCCAATGGGCCTTTCAGCAAGCCACCGGCCGCCAACCCGAGAACGATGAGGCGCGGATACTGACGGACCTTCACGCAAAGAGTCTGGCCCATTTCAAAGCCGATCCGTCGGGTACGGCCGAATACCTGAAAATTGGCGATTCGCCATTGCCTTCTGGCGTCAAGCCCGCGGAATTGGCCGCAATGACGAATGTGGCTCGTGTGATTATGAACCTCCACGAAGTGATTACCAGAGATTGATTTTAAATATGAACAGTTTTCAAACCGACGCGATCAAACGGCGGGCTTTCTTGGGGCAAGGCGTTTCCGGCCTCGGCCTTGTGGCGCTGAATTCTCTATTGAGTCCGGGTGTCTTGAACGCTCAAAGCAACACGGCTGACAAGAGATCATTGGGAGCCATCAACCCGCTGCATTTCGCGCCGAAGGCCAAACGGGTGATCTATCTTTATCAGGCCGGCGGCCCCTCGCATCTGGAAACCTTCGACTATAAGCCTGCTCTGGCCAAGCTGGATGGACAGGGTATGCCCGAATCCTTCACCAAGGGTCAGCAGTTGGCTCAGTTGCAAGGCAAGCAATTAAAGTGTTTCGCGCCGCAATTCGGCTTCAAACGGTTCGGCAACTGTGGCGCCGAGATCTGTGAGCTATTCCCGGAAATCGGCAGCGTCGCCGACGAGCTCTGTATTGTCCGGTCCGTGTGGTCTGAGCAGATCAATCACGATACGGCGCACATGTTCATGAACACCGGCTCCATCATCGCGGGCCGGCCCAGCATGGGTTCCTGGTTGTTCTATGGCTTGGGATCTGATAGTCAGGACCTTCCTGGATTCATCGTGATGCTCTCGCAAGGTAGAGGCGGCCAGATGCAGCCCGTTTCCGCGCGGCAGTGGTCTGCCGGTTTCTTGCCCAGCCGGTTTCAGGGCATCAAGCTGAATTCGTTCGGCGATCCGGTGATGTACATAGACAATCCACATGGCATCGATAAGCCGCTGCAGCATGCCTCTATTGAAACGATTGCCGCGCTTGATCAGAAACGGTATAAGACCGTGCAGGATCCCGAGATCCTGACCCGCATTGCCCAGTACGAAATGGCCTTCCGTATGCAAAGCAGCGTCCCTGAGTTGGTGGACATGAGCAAGGAACCCGCGCACGTTCTGGAGGCGTATGGAGCAAAACCCGGCGACGGATCATATGCCTCGAACTGCCTGTTAGCTCGAAGACTGGCGGAGCGCGGCGTCAGGTTCATACAGCTTTACCATCGCGACTGGGATCACCACGAGCAGGTCAAGAACGGAATCCAGTTCAAGGCGGAAGAAGTCGATAAGCCGACAGGCGCGCTGATTAGAGACCTAAAGGAGCGCGGCATGCTGGACGATACGCTGATTATCTTCGGCGGCGAATTCGGCCGCACGCCGATGTCACAATCGGGTACCGGGCGCGATCATCATATAAAGACGTTCTCCTACGCCTTTGCAGGCGGCGGCTTCAAACGCGGCCTCACCTATGGCGCTAGCGACGAATTGGGTTACGCCGCGGTGGACAAGCCGGTGAGCATCCATGACCTGCATGCAACTATACTCCGCACGCTCGGAATCAACGATAAACGAATGACGGTGAAATATTCGGGCCTGGATGCCCGCTTGTCGGGCGTTGGAAACCAGGGCGACGTTGTGACCGATCTTCTGGCTTAGCTAGAACTCAATAAGCGCTTTCTTCGCCTCAATCTTATCCGCCAGACCACTCACTTTTTCCAGTTCACTCAAATCTTTGAAATTGCCATGCTGAGTCCGGTACTGCACAATTGCGGTCGCTTCGGCGGGCGCCAGTTTTAAGACTGCACCGATCTCGTCCCTGCCGGCCTTATTGATATTGACCTTCTTGTCTGGACCAAAGTTCTTCGCCAGATAGTCGACGATCCCTTTCAGGTCGTTCGGATTGATCGCTGCTCCGTTTTCGATCATCTGGCGGATAATACCGTGCCATCCGTCTTCATCCAGGCGCTGCGCCATAATTCTGTCAAGAGAATGGCAATCGGAGCATGTGCTCTCGACAAGATCCTTGCCCTTGCCGTCCGGCAGCTCTAAACCCCTGGCAGCAACAACGGAGATCACTAGAAGCGAAAGCAACGTGCCGAGGAAGAGCGATTTCATTCCTACATGGATGGTAGCCCAATAGGCCCATCATCCCGACCAGCGCTGTGCCGTCCTTAATGAACTCAATTTCGGCGTCCACATCAAATATTCTTTACATCCGCTGTAACCTTAACGGTCTCGATCAGTATTGAAGATCGGGGAAACCGGATGGACAAAATTACCCGGGATTTGCGTTTCGGGCTTCGGCAGCTTCGGCTGAATCCCACATTCACGGCGGTGGCGGTGCTGTCGCTGGCACTGGGGATCGGGGCGAATACAGCCATTTTTCAACTGATCGACGCGATCCGCCTGCGGATGCTCCCGGTCCAAAAACCGCAAGAATTGGCCTACCTCGATCTGGCCAAAGACTCCTGGCGTTCCGGGTGGTCGTCCACCCGCAGCGCACGGTTCACCTACGCACTTTGGGAGAGCATTCGCACCCGGCAGCAGGGTTTTTCGGGAACGCTGGCTTGGAGCGCGACGCATTTCAATCTTGCGCAAGGCGGCAAAGTGCGATTCGCGGAAGGCCTGTTCGTCAGCGGAGATTTCTTCAAGGTCCTCGGAGTTCCGCCGGTGATTGGGAGAACATTCACCGCGCGGGACGATCAGCCAGGCTGCGGATCGCCCGGCGCAGTGATCAGTTATGCTTTCTGGCAGAGCGAATTCAGCGGAGACCCCACCGTAACTAGCCGGACAGTCAGACTCGACGGCAGACTCTTCCCGATTCTCGGCGTGACTCCGCCCGGCTTTTTTGGAGTGGAGATCGGCCACCGCTTCGATATCGCCGTGCCGGTGTGCGCCGATCCCATGTTTTACGAGCCGGGCAGGAACAGGATTCCCTCGCGGACTGCGTGGTGGCTCTCGGCGATGGGCCGCCTGAAGCCCGGCTGGACGATTGAGCGCGCCAACGCCCAGATGCGAGCCGTTGCTCCGGCGATCATGCTGGAAACCCTTCCAACCGATTACCGGCCGGACAACGCGAAGAAATATCTGGCGAACAAGCTCAGCGCCACGCCCGGCGCGACGGGCGTATCCCAACTGCGGCGGCAATACGAGAACCCGCTTTGGATATTGCTCGCCACCACGGGGCTTGTCCTACTCATCGCGTGCGCCAATCTTGCGAACTTGCTGCTGGCGCGGGCCAGCGTGAGATGGCGGTGCGGCAGGCGATCGGGGCTTCGCGGCAAAGGCTGATTGCGCAATTGCTCTCAGAAAGCCTGTTGCTCGCGCTCTTTGGCGCGGGACTAGGCGCGCTGCTCGCGAGCCTACTGAGCAGAGGGTTGATCGCATTCCTCACGACGCAGGGGAACCAGATGTTTGTGGGATTGGGAATCGACTGGCGGTTGCTCGGATTCACGGTGGGATTGGCGCTTGCGACTTGCGTGCTGTTCGGACTGGCGCCGGCGCTGCGCGCCACACGAGTGGCCCCCGCATCGGTCATGCGATCCAGCGGCCGCGGGCTGACGGCTGGGCGCGAGCGCTTCAGTCTCCGCCGCATTCTAGTCGTAGCGCAGGTTGCCATGTCTCTGGTGCTGCTGGCCGGGGCCCTGCTGTTCGTGCGGAGCCTGCAAAAGCTGTTGACGGTGGACTCCGGTTTCCGGCCGCAAGGAATCGTGAGGGTAAATGTAGACCTGCGCGCCGCCCACTATCCCAAAGAACGAATTATGGAAGTGCGAAACCAAATCCTGAAAGAACTGCGCGAACGCACAGGAGCCGTTTCCGGGGCGGAGGTGTTTCTGACCCCGGTAAGCGGCGCGGGATGGGATGGAATGGCGTGGGCCGATGCGCACAAGCTGGCCTTGTTCAACCAGGCGGGGCCCAACTACTTCCAAACCATGGGAACTTCCTTCGTGACAGGACGGGATTTCAGCGAACGCGACAATCTGAAGTCCCCCAAAGTAGCGATCGTCAATGAGGAGTTTGCCAAGACGTTTTTCAATGGGCGCAATCCCGTGGGACGCGCTTTCCGGTCGGAGGGAGGTGCGGGAAAGCCGGACGAGGTTTATCAGATTGTCGGGCTGGTGCGGAACACCAAGTACTACGAATTGCGGGAAGATTTCCGGCCTATCGCCTTCCTGCCTTCCGCGCAGGACAACAGTCCGAATCCGTCGAGGACCTTCGTACTCCGCATCGACACCTCGCTGGGCAACTTCTACAAAGCGGCAACAGCGGCGGTGGCCCAAGTACATCCCGGAATCGGCGTTGACTTTACGGTGCTGACCGCGCAGATCCAAGAATCGCTGATGCGCGACCGGCTGATGGCGGCGCTTGCGGGAGCCTTCGGGCTGTTGGCGGGATTGCTGGCGGTTCTAGGCCTGTACGGCGTGATCGCGTACATGGTGGCGCGGCGTCGAAACGAGATTGGAGTACGAATCGCGTTGGGGGCAAGCCGTGCACGGGTCATCGGATTGATATTGCGAGAGGCTATTCTGCTGCTGGCAATCGGACTTGCGGCAGGAACGGGATTGGCCGCCTGGGCCGGAGAGGCAGCCGCATCGCTGCTCTATGGATTGAAGCCGCGAGACCCGCTGACGTTGGGCGGCGCGGTGACGCTGCTGGCGATGGTAGGGTTGTTCGCGAGCTATGGTCCCGCGTGGCGGGCGTCCCGGTTGGAGCCTATGGAGGCGCTGCGGGATGAGTGACCTTCGCCGGGTCAGACCAGCTTCCGGGAACAGGGTGCTTACGAAGGTTCAGGAAAGCAAATGGAGCGGGAGACGAGAATCGAACTCGCAACCAACAGCTTGGAAGGCTGTGACTCTACCATTGAGTTACTCCCGCCTATGGAGTCAACATAACACAACATCCTCGTCTGAGAGGAGGTCTACCATCCCAGCCACTTCGATCGAGCGAATCGCACAATCCAAACGATAGCCACAATCGCCGCCAAAACGGACACGCCAATGATGGAGTAGCGATGCACCATCTCAGAGGTGTTCTCCCATCGCTCGCCGAAGACGTACCCTAGGGTCAAGAACAGGCTGACCCAAACCGCGGCGCCAGGATAGGCGAAGCTCGCGAAGGTACGAAACTCCAACCGGGACATGCCCGCCACCAAAGCAGTAAAGTGGCGAACGCCTGGAATGAAGTAGCCGATGGTTAGCAGCCAGTACCCGATCCGCCGGTACCAGAGGCTTACCCTATCTACGTCAGCGGGGGTCACGCGAAGGTATTTGCCATAGCGATCCAAAACACTTCGTCCAAATTTCAGGCCCAAATAATAGCTCAGTGAAATACCGCACAGGCTGCCGGCGAAGCCGGAAATAAATGCGCCGGCAAAGTTCAGGCGGCCGCGATAGATGAGATATCCGCAAAACACCAGCAAAGTTTCGTCCGGAATCGGCAATCCGAGAATGCCGAGCAGCAACAATCCGAATAAGCCGGCATAGCCGTATTGGGTAAGCCATGCTAAGAGCGATTCCATTGCTGCGCGAAGTCAGGATAACAAGCGTGCGGTACGATTCCGGTATGGCGCATCCAGCGAATCCATTAATCGAAGTAAAATGCCCCTGTTGCGGAGCGGTCTTGCGCATCGACAGGGAGACTCAGGCGGTGATTCATCATCAGGAAGCTGAGAAGAAACCCATCATCGAAGATCTACAGGCCGCCGTCCAGCAGTTGAAGGGAGAGGCCGCGCGCCGCAACGACGCTTTCGAAAAAAGCTTTGCGACACATCTCAGCGCCGAACAGGTGCGCGATCGCAAGTTCGACGAACTATTAAAACAAGCCAAGGAAGACAAGAGCGGGAAGCCTCCCGAGCGGCTCTTCGACCTGGACTAGGCCATGCCCAATTGACGGTGAAAATCACCGCGCGCCAAACGCCTCACGAAATCCATATCGCCTTCCAGGAAATCCACTGAAATCAATCCAGGCGGATCTATCCAAACAATCTGCTCGAACACCTTCGCCTGCGGTTCACCTGAGAATTCACGCACGGCGAAGAACAGCAGATGCACGCGGCTCCCGCTAGGATAATCGTATTCGTACCGCGCGAGCTCGCTGCCCGCCACGGCCTCAATTTGAAGCTCTTCCTTTAACTCGCGGACAAGCGCCTGTTGCGGGGTCTCACCATGCTCTACTTTCCCGCCTGGAAACTCCCACTTAAAAGGATGCCGGTCGCCTTTGCGGCGCTGTCCTATGAGCAGCTGCCCGTTCCGCTGGATGACGCCAGCGGATACAAGCAGCGGTGAGCGGTTCTTCATGCGCGTGAGGGTTGCCTGCGGCTAGGCATCCGCGCTTCTGGAACTGGCCAGTTGACGGAGCACGTAGGGTAGGATGCCGCCATGGCGGTAGTATTCTGCCTCCTGGGGCGTATCGATTCGTAACTTTGCCTTGAATTGAATCTGCTGGCCATCCGTCCGCGTAGCAATCACGTCCACGCTGCTCGAAAGAGACGAAACGGCCACCCGCACACCCCTCAGGTCGAAAGATTCCTCGCCCGTCAATCCGTGCGACTCGCGGCCTTCGCCCTCCAGAAATTGCAGCGGCAGCACGCCCATTTGGACTAGATTCGAGCGGTGGATACGCTCAAAGCTTTCCGCGATCACTGCGCGCACTCCCAGTAACAGAGTGCCCTTGGCAGCCCAATCGCGTGAAGAACCCGAGCCGTACTCCTTGCCCGCGATTACTACCAGGCCCACGCCCTCAGATTTGTACTTCACCGAGGCATCGTAGATGAACATCTTCTCGCCATCGGGAATGTGGCGCGTCCAACTGCCTTCCACGCCCGGAACCATCTGGTTTTTCAGGCGGATGTTCCCGAACGTTCCCCGCACCATCACTTCATGGTTGCCGCGCCGGGCTCCATAGCTGTTGAAGTCGCCGGGCTTCACGCCGAGACTGATCAAATACTTGCCCGCGGGGCTATCCTTTGCAATGGAACCGGCCGGGGAAATATGGTCGGTGGTTACCGAGTCACCTAGCACTACCAGGGCGCGCAGAGCCTTCAGATCTTGCACAAAAGTAAGCGGATCGGCCAAGTGATCAAAATACGGCGGTTGCTTGATGTAAGTGGAGTCACCGCTCCATTCATAGATACTGCCCGTGGGAATCTTTATGGAATTCCAGTTGGAATCTCCCGTGAAGACTTCGGCGTATTCCTTGTGGAAGAACTCGGTTCGGGCTGAGGCCTTTACAACGGCCTCGACTTCTTCCGTTGCCGGCCAGATGTCGGCCAAATAGACATTCTTGCCGTCCGTGCCTTTGCCTAACGATTCCTTCGTGATATCTATGTCCACGCGCCCGGCGATGGAATACGCAACCACAAGGGGGGGCGAAGCCAGATAATTCGACCGCACCAGCGGGTTCACGCGGCCTTCGAAGTTGCGATTGCCGCTGAGCACCGCCGCGACATTGAGCTTGCCTTCAGTGACCGCCGCTGCTATGTTATCGGGCAGCGGACCGCTGTTGCCAATACAAGTGGTGCAACCATAGCCTACCAAGTGAAAGTTTAACTTTTCTAGGTAAACCATTAAGCCAGCGTCGGTTAAGTAATCAAGAACAACTTTTGAACCGGGCGCAAGCGAAGTCTTCACCCAAGGCTTTGCGGAAAGACCCTTCTCGACGGCCTTCTTCGCCAATAGCCCGGCGGCGACCATGACGGAAGGATTCGACGTGTTGGTGCAACTCGTTATGGCAGCAATCACTACAGCGCCATCTTGAAGTTGTTCTTTATGTCCATTCACCGGGAACGAGACGCTTTTGGGAGCCTCGCCCAGCGACGTGAGAAAATTCTGCTTTACCTCCGGCAGGTTGATGCGATCCTGCGGACGCTTGGGGCCTGCCATGGAAGGGAGTACCTTCGTCAGATCCAGCGAGAGCGTATCGGAGTACACCGGATCCGGTGAGTCCGTGGTAAGAAATAGACCCTGTTCTTTGGAATACGATTCCACCAGATTGACCAGTTCCGCACTGCGGTTGGTCAGGCGAAGGTAGTCGAGAGTAACCGAATCCACCGGGAAGAAACCGATAGTGGCGCCATATTCCGGGGCCATGTTGCTGATGGTCGCGCGATCCGCCAGTGACAAGGCCGCCACGCCGGGACCGTAGAATTCAACAAACTTGCCTACGACGCCTTTCTTGCGCAGCATCTGGGTTACCGTAAGCACCAGGTCTGTTGCGGTTGCGCCCTCCGGCAGTTTGCCGCTCAACTTCATGCCAACCACCTGCGGCAGCAACATGGATATCGCCTGGCCCAGCATGCAAGCTTCGGCTTCGATTCCGCCCACGCCCCAGCCAACCACACCGACACCGTTAATCATGGTGGTGTGCGAATCGGTGCCCATGAGCGTATCGGGATAGGCTTCCAGGACGCCATTTTTCTCAGCGCTGAAAACAACACTCGCCAAATATTCCAAATTCACCTGATGCACGATGCCTGTATCTGGCGGGACTACGCGGAAATTCTCGAACGCCTTCTGGCCCCAACGCAGGAATGCGTAGCGTTCTTGATTGCGGCTGAACTCGAGAATCGCATTTTCCAGAAACGCTTCCGGCGTGCCGAATGCATCCACCTGCACGGAGTGATCGATCACCAGATCGGCCGGTATGAGCGGATTCGCCAGCTCAGGATTGGCCCCAAGCTTCTTCAGCGCATCCCGCATGGCTGCCAGATCCACTACGCACGGAACGCCCGTAAAGTCCTGTAAAAGGATACGCGCCGGCCGGAACTGAATCTCCTGCGCGGCTATTTTGGCGTCCCATTTGGCTACATACTCTATGTCGCTCGACTTCACCGTGCGGTCGTCTTCATAGCGCAGCAGATTCTCGAGTAGCACTCTAATCGAGTAAGGAAGGCGGGATAACTTAACCCCAGCCACGGTCTTCTCTAAAGCCTCGAGCCGGAATATCCGGTAGTCGGTGTTGTTTACGCGCAGGGAAGCTGCCGCGCCAAACGAATTTTTACTCGCCATTTGTCCCCTATTTTATTCCTACATGTAAGCCGGCTGCTCAATTCCCAGCACTCGCAGCGTGACGGCGAGTTGTCCGCGGGTATATTGCGTCAACCATAGCAGTAGGTTCTGGCGCCCGACATCCGCTTCCGCGAGTACCGAGTGCTCGTGATAAAAGTTGTTGAAGCTCTGCGCAAGCTGAAAAGCGTACTTGGCCACATGCGCGGGCTCACCCGAAGTAATGGCGCGTTCGATCGCCACGTCGGTTTTCGACGCCAGCAACAGCAACTGCCAAAGACTTTCGTCCTGCAAACCGCGATGCAGCACCTCTACACTCAACACGTCGTGGAACTCTGGCAATTTGCCCCCGCGCTCCTCGAACTTACGCAGAATGTTACCCGCGCGTACGGCCGCATACTGCACGTAGGGACCGGTTTCACCCTCGAAACTCAACGCTTCATGAAAATCGAATGCAATTAGCGAGTTTCGCGTAAATTTCAGCATGAAGTAACGCAATGCGCCCACGGCAATCTGGATAGCCACTTGCCGGCGCTCTTCCGCCGCGGCCTCCGGATGCCGGTTCTCCACCTCTCCAAGCGCGGTTTCAACCAGTTTGTCGAGCAGGTCGTCGGCCTTCACCCCGAGCCCCTTGCGGCCTGATACTTCGACATACGAACGCTTCGCGTCTTCTTCAGACAGGGGAATTCCCATTTCAAAGCAGGTCCGGGGCGTCAACGCCACCATTTCGTACGAGAAGTGAACGGATGCTTCGGCCTGTTCCGCAAACCCAAGCGCGCGCAAACCGGCCACCACGACATCCTGCAAGTAGGATTGCCTGGAATCGATAACGTTGAAGACTTGCGCCGCTTTACCGAACCTCGCAGTCTCAGGCTCGTCCGTAGGTTGATCGGTGGTGACCCAGATCTGGTGGCCATCCGGATAGGAAGACCACGGGCGATAGTAGAAATCCTTCCCCAGCAGTCCGAACTTCCACAATTGATAGGCGATGTCCTTGCCAACATACGTGACGGTGCCGTTTGACCGCACGATCACCTTGCTGTCGTCGTTATCAGTGTGGCCATCAATCTGGTCGTCGGCGTCGTCTTTTGCCCCTGCGCCGGAATCGCGAAACGCCGAGGAAGGCATGACCCAGCAGCCTTTGTTTTTGCCCTGTTCCTCAAAGTAAATACCTTTGCGCTCTTTGAGCAGCTCAAACGCCTTCGCCCAAAATTGCAAATGCAGAATCTCGCTCTCGCGCGGGAGCACATCGTATTCAATGCCTAGCCGGTACATGGTTTTGATGTGAGCCCGGACAATCGCGTCCGCCACCATATGCCCTATCTCCGCCAAGCCCCCCTGCCCCGCTTCAATGGCATGCAGAGTCTCCGCCCGCCAGGGAAGCGCCTCCGGATGCTCCGCATAATAGGAAGCCGTTCGCGCGTACAAATCCCAGCACAGATAATCGAACCGGATGCCCTTGTCTTCTATTAACGCGCGCACGTCCGCCGGGTTCCTCTTCTCCAGATAGTGGAACCCCGCCACCACATCCGCCACCTGTACGCCGGTATTGTCGATGTAGTTCTGAACCTCGACCTGGCGGCCGCGCTTCCGCAACATGTTGGCGAACGTGTCGCCCAGGATTGCATTACGCAAATGCCCGATATGCGCAGCCTTGTTGGGATTGATGTTGGTATGTTCGACGACGATTTTTCCGTTCGAACTGGCGTTCGAAATCCCGCGCGAGGCCTCCGATGCGCCACTTAACAAGTGCGTGGCATAGGCGGCGCGCTCCAGCCGCACGTTGATATAGCCGTTGCCGGCAATTTCCAGAGAAGCGACGCCTGGTATTCTGGCTAGCTCGCCCGCCAGCTCTTCCGCGATCTGCTTTGGGGGACGCTTCAGCTGCCGTGCCAGTTGGAACGCCACCGGTATCGCCAATTCTCCGAATAAGTTTTGCTTTGGTTGTTCAAGCAAAACTTTAACTTTTAACCCGAACTTTGCCGCTAATTGCTCTTCAATCGCAGCCGTTAACTTAGCTTCAATCTCCTCGAACACTGTCTTCCAGTATGCCGGACGTGTTTTTCAGACTTCCCGGTCGCCGGAAATGCGAACCCTTCGTACAATAAAAGTGTGCCGAAAGTGACCTTCCTGCCGGAGAATAGAACAGTTGAATTTGAATCCGGCAAACTACCCTACGACGATCATGGAAAACCGGAGTCGCTTCTCGACGTAGCAATGCATTTTGACATTCATCTGGAACACGCCTGCGGTGGAAGTTGCGCCTGCACGACGTGCCACGTGATTGTAAAAGAGGGCGACAAGAATTTATCCGTCGCGGACGATGACGAACTGGACCGTCTGGAGATGGCAGCCGGCCTCACACTGCGCTCGCGCTTAGGCTGCCAGGCTGTGGTGAAAGGCGACGTGACCGTGGAAATGCCTACCTGGAATCGCAATTACATCAGCGAGGGTGGGAAATCAACGCTGTAGCGGCTGTGACGCAGCCGCCTTCAGCCGCAAGTGAAAGCGCGCTCCCTTGGCCATGTTTCTGTCAGCCCACATTTCGCCGCCGTGGTCGAGCATGGTCTGGCGCGCCAACGCCAGACCAAGCCCCAAACCGCTCTTCTTGCCGAAGCTTGAAAAAGGCTGAAACAGCGTCTGCCAGGCTTCCTCGGAAATACCGCGCCCGGTATCCTCAATGTGCACAATGGCCGAGCCGGGTTCCACACTGCAGCTAATTCGCAATGCCCCGCCCTCTGGCATGGCATCAAGAGCGTTATCGATCAGGTTAAAGAATACTCGCCCCAGCCGGTCGTGATCCGCCATGACTCGAATATCAGCGGGAACGTCGACTGCCACGCTCACCCTTTGCGCGTTCGCGACGCCGGCGGCCGGCTCAACTGCTCCATTCACAATTTCCAGAAGCTTGCACATCTCAAGCGGGCGGCCATTGGAGCGAGAGACGTCCACTAGCTCTTGCAGCAGTTCCTGGATGCGCCGGGAGGCCAGGTAGATGTTACTAGCCAGCCTGCGGGAGTGTTCAGGCGAAAGTTCGGCATCCACAAGCATTTCCGCGCCGCCGTAAATCGCCGCCAGCGGGTTACGCAAGTCATGCACGATCGAGGTAGAAAGTCTGCCTATGGTGGCAATTCGTTCGTGACGAATCAGCTCGTCCCGAGCGTTTTGAATCGAATCGCACATCGCATTGAACGTCGTCGCCAGGCGTCCCAATTCATCTTGTGTTTCCACCGGAACACGATGCCCGTAATTCCGCCGGGTGACTTCCTCGGCCGCCCGGTCCAACGTCTCCACCGGGCGCAAAATCCGCTTGGTCAGCAGGTAGGTTAGTAGAATCCCGGTAAGCATCGCCAACACCCAGATCAGCGCAATGTTTTTTCGAAGTTCCATGATCACCCGCGTGGGGCCGGCGAACGATCGAATGATGTAGAGCGTTCCCGCACCTGTACCATCGGGACCTGTGAGCGGTGTTCTGAGGACCAACGAGTCAGTTCCGGCGACCACTTGCCTTTTCGTTCCCCCCTCGGATTGCATTCCCGATAGGAGTTCGCGGGAGGCGGCTACCGGCACCGTAGTAGCGACTACCCCGCTGGCGCTTAGGAACGCGAAGTCGGTGCCATCGGTAGACTTCTTCATCTCTAAGGCGAGTTTGTCGTTGATAGCGAAAGCCACCAACAGTACGTTCAGCAGGGCCGGTTCGGTCGCCGTCTGCACATACACTGGCGTTAGCACCACATAGTAAAGGTGTTTGTCCCAGGCCACATAGGCTGAAGACTGCGCGGGAAAGCGGGCTGTCGCCGCCTTCAGCAAAGCATCGGTTCCAGCTAAATCGGGCAGTTCGCCGCCCAGCGAAGCAATCACGCCTCCGGCCGGATCCAAAACCAGAAAACTTGCATCTTGCGCCGACACTTGCGACCAGAGCTGGCCGGCGGTGTCCCGAATGGTGGCGCTATCGTGGGTCATAAACGCGGCCCGCACGTCGGACATAGAACTCATGATCCGGCTGATGGCGGCCAGATCGTTCACCCGGACTGCCCAAAGCGCCTCGTACGCCCGCAAGCTGATTTTCACCTCCGCTTCCAGGCTTTGCTGACTTACGCGCGCGGCGTAGCTCTGCACAGCCCAGCCCGTGATGGCAAAGAGCAGCGTGATGGCGATGGATGTCGATAGCAGAATACGCCACGCCAGCGACTGCCGTCCGGCGCGCGTACGGCTGCGTTTCATTTCAACGGCAGCGAGTAGTTTTTGCCGGTATCGCTGTCCTTCGAATATTCACGTCCGTACTTGTTCTTATGCGCCACCGGTAAATAGCCTGCTTCGGAAATCTCCACGGGAGGCAAATCGGTCTTGTCTTTCACCGTAACGGTACGCGTCAGCTTCTCCAGTGTTTCGGGCGTTGCGCGTTCGTGAAAGAAATGAATTTTGTACTCGCCATCATCAAGACCAGCCACGGAAAAGCTACCGTCATCCGCCGTCACTGCGAAGTACGGCGAGTCAATGACCACGATCACGGCTGACATCGCGGGGTGGATGTTGCAGAATACCCGAACTATGCCGGAACGGTCAAAACGAACGGTACGCGACAAGCCGGGAGCATATAAACCGATATCGAAAACCTTGCCATTGAAATTAGAGAAAGCATTGTGGAAGATCGGATCCAGATTTGGAAAATCCACGCTGGTGCCGACGCGGATGGCCAGCAGATGAGGTGTGAATTTCTTGTCCTCCTGCAGCATCCGCGCGTGCTTGCCGGCAACTGGAGCCGCCGGCGCGCCAATTGCTTCCAGCCAGACCACTACGTTCGAGCTTTTGCCGCTCTTGGCGCTCGAACTGCCGCCGGTATTTGCGAGCCGGGCCTGTCCCGCGATGGTGGCGGCCGTTAGATTTGGCGAGATGGGCCAGAACACCAGCAGCAGGCACGCGACCGCCCGCGGCATCCGATTTTGCCAGCCAGCCCGGTTCTGCAATCTAAAAAAGATATGCCACTCCCAGATCATAATGATTGACAACTAAATGGGAGCCCGACAGATACTTCGCCCGCATCTGTAAAGCTTCAACGCTTACAACAACATTTGGCCCGAAATGATACATAACATTAGATGCATAGGTCCAATTGCGCACTACTCCAGACCCTCCGTCATCATTTTCCAAACCGCCGAAGACGTTAACCGTCAAGCGCTTCGTGACCGGCACAGCAACCTGGGCCCAGCCTGCCGAGGAATGAACCGCCCGCACTATGTCGCCGGGCCCGATAGTGAACCCGTTCCCTAAACTGCCGAGAGAAGCTACGTTCTGGCCCTGGTAAACGCTTCCGGTAAATTGCAGTTTCGACAACGGAGTGATAGACCAATCGAGTGAGGCGATGCGGGAGGGGACGATGGCGCCCGCCACGCGCGTGCTGCTTAGGTGAAAACCGGGTGCGATCTCAAACCTGCGAACATCGTCGAATTTGTGCCAAAAGGCAAACCGCCCTTCCAGCGCGGGCCTGGCGGCCAAGAGCGAACTGCTATAGTCCGCCGAAACTTTGGCGTATTGCTCGTCCGTTTGCAAAAACGCGGCTTGCGCCGTTATTCCGCTGTTCAATCCCAAATGAATACGCTCCTCGTACCGGAGTTGGGGCAGCCAGAGCCAAAGGTTTCCGGCCCCGGCTAAGGGCGGAACAGCCACCTCCGCCAGGGACTGTGGAGCCAGCGGGGCGATCAACGGCTTATACTGCCCAACCGAGATGCTCCGGTTTTTCCAGTCGAACGAGAGATCGGCTTCGCGTATACGAAACAAATTACTTCCGGGTTGCCCGCTAGGCGTGGGGCCACCGCTGAAATCCATCATAATCGAACCATTCACGCGCCCGTTCCCCGGTAATTGCGGGCCTTGGAAACCCAGACCCAGGAGGCTCTGCGTAAAGGTAGCTCCCGAACTCGAAGGGCCGCTGAACAATTCGTACGTTGCGTTCTGGTAGTTGGCTGCCTTGCTGTTTGAAAACGCGTTGAACAGCAGCATCCCATTTATGGAGATTGGAAACTTCTGCGACGCTTCCACTTTCGTCTGCGCTTGTTCCGCGGTCCTTGCTTCGTTGACGGCCACCCGGTCCTCGACTGCCGGGGAGGCGCTTTTAGGCTCCCCGGCAGCTTGATCATGCTTCGGCGGCGCATCGCCGGACTGTACGGGCTGCGCGCCTTGGCGTGCGGCGTTGAGATCTTTTCTCAAGTCGCGCACCTCTTGCAGAAGTTGCCGGTTTTCCTGCTCTAGGCTGTCGAGCCGTTCTTGAATTCTCTGGATCGTCTGACCGGAGTCCACGTTTTGCTGGGCCGGCTGCTCTTGAGAAAAAAGCACCGCTGCCGGAAGAAACAAAAGCATGAACCATCTATGTGTCATCTAAAAGCGCCTCCAGTGTCTCCAGTACCTTGACCGGTGAATATGGTTTAGCGAAGAATGCATTCGCTCCCAATAAGCGTACCCGCTCCGGAGTATCTGGGCTACTGTCGCCGCTCAACACCACAATCGGCAGATCCAAATAGCGGCTATCGGATCGCACCAGTTTGATCAGTTCGAAGCCATCGACGTAGGGAAGGTGGAGGTCAGTGACCATGGCCGCCAGTTTGGTTTGCTCAGATTGCAGGAAACGGCTCGCGTCCCGTCCGTTTCCAATGACAACCAGCTCCACGCCGGCCAGCTTTCCGAGCACTATTTCAAGCGCAGCGGTACTGTCACAATCCTCTACGATCAGGACCTTTTGCTGCATCGCTGGTTCGTTTGCTACGGCAGGAAGCGGTAGCCGACTCCATGCACGGTCAGAAAATACCGGGGCGCGTTCGGATCGGGTTCGAGCTTCTGCCGTAAACGTACTACATGCGCATCGACGGTGCGCGTGTTCGGATAGGATTCGTAGCCCCAGACCGAATTCAGAATCAAATCGCGGGTCAGAGCACGGTCCGGGTTCTGCAGAAAAAACAAAAGCAGCTTGTATTCCGCTGGCGTTAGCTTTACCTCGGCCTCGCCCCGTGTCGTGGTCCGGCGGTCCAGATCCACGTTGACGTCCGCAAAGTGTATGGATTTGGTTTCCGAGGTAGTCCGCCGCAAAAGCGCCCGGATACGCGCCAGCAGCTCACGGGTCCCGAATGGCTTAACAATATAGTCGTCCGCCCCCACTTCGAACAGCAGAACCTTATCCACTTCGTCGCCGATTGCGCTAAGCACGATAATGGGGGTTTGCACGCGATCCGCGCGAAGTTGGCGGCAGAGTTCCATACCGCTCATGTTCGGGAGCCTCAGATCCACCAGCACCAACTGCGGTTTTAAGGTCAGAGCCTTCTCTAAACCGGTCTTCCCATCGGCGGCAAAAAGAGGTTGAAAATTTTCGCTCTCCAGCAGCACGCCAATCGTCTCGCGCAAATTTTCATCGTCGTCTATGACGAGTATCTTCTGCATTGAAGCCAGTATTTAGGATCCCTGGCTTATCTTAACCGATAAAAAATGGGCACGACCACTGGGATCGCGCCCTGCACGCAAGAAACCATATTTCGAGTGTTACGCGAAAAGCCGCAATCCAGGTTAACTGGATGTAAATGTTGTGTAAAAGCGCGCGGTGGGCACGGTTAATGAGCGGGGCCGCCGATTTCGAGCAACTCAACCTCGAAGACCAGGGTGGCGCCTCCGGGAATACCTTGGTTGCCGCGGTCCCCATATGCGATATCGGAGGGACACACCAGTTCCGCTTTGCCGCCCACCTTCATTTTTTGCACGCCCTCCGTCCAGCAGCGAATCACGTTGGAAAGGGGGAAGGTGGCCGGCTCGTTGCGTTTGTAGGAGCTGTCAAACTCGGTGCCGTCGGTGAAAGTGCCCCGGTAATTGACTTTCACGGTATCGGAGGCCTTGGGAGAAGCTCCGGTCCCGGGCCTCAGCTCGCGATAGATCAAGCCGGTCTCGGTCTTCACCGCGCCAGGTTGTACGGCCGCCTTCTCCAGGTACGCCTTCGAAACAGCGCCCACGCGGGCCTGCTCCAGAGGCTTGATTTTTGGTCCCCAAACATTGATATCTTCGGCAGCCTTTCCGGCAGCGGCGTCTGTCAAAGCCCGCTTAACGATCTCTAACTCAGCCGGGGAAAGGCTGAACGCGGCAATCGAATGCTGAATGGAGAGGCCAAGCGCGTAGATTGTTTTCTGTTCGTCGGTAGTCAGGGTTGTTGGTGCGGTAGTAGGTTTTGTCACTGTAGTCCGCCGGACTGGAGGCTTTGCCGCGGTGCTAGTCGCAGTACTGGCCGCTTTCGGCTTTGGTGGAGTGGTAGTCTGGCCGGCCAGGTGAGAAACAACCAACGCTGGCACGAAAAGCAAAAATCCGCGCATCTGTTCAGGCTAGCACCGGGACATGAACGAATCGCTGTCACTTCAGTTTACCCAGTGAGTTTGGCCAGCAAGGAATCCAGGTCCCACGCTCCATCGTGGCGAACTCCGTTTATGAACAGGGCAGGCGTGAAC